>Ga0208375_1000993_pt1 | contig 34865 bp, 32 predicted proteins | sample RifOxyD1_FD_184038 | JGI IMG/M metagenome (GOLD analysis project Ga0208375, IMG submission 184038) | Soil microbial communities from Rifle, Colorado - Rifle Oxygen_injection D1 (SPAdes) | ecosystem: Environmental > Terrestrial > Deep subsurface > Rock core/Sediment | place: Rifle, Colorado... | reverse complement strand
CGCCCGCCTCATTCGCGGCGGCATGATCCGCGCCCGCATCGAGCAGGCTTTTGAGTTGAGCGGTATCGCCGGATTGAGCGGCGGCAAATAATTCCTGGGACATGGGGGGCTCCTGCAATTGTCGAATGCATGGGAGCGTACAATAGTTGACTAAATCAATCAACTATTGCGCCGCCGCGTGCTATCCACCATGAAAAACCGCCTTGCGACCGAACCCAGTCCCTATCTGCTGCAGCACGCCGACAACCCGGTCGACTGGTATCCGTGGGGACCCGAAGCACTGGAAAAGGCTCGCCGCGAGAACAAGCCTATCCTGCTGTCGATCGGTTATTCGGCCTGCCACTGGTGCCACGTCATGGCACACGACTGCTTCGAGGATGCCGAGGTGGCGGCCGTGATGAACCGGCTGTTCGTCAATGTAAAAGTGGATCGCGAGGAGCGCCCCGACCTCGACCAGATCTACCAAACAGCCCATCAACTGCTGACCCAGCGCGGCGGTGGCTGGCCGCTGACGATGTTCCTTACCCCCGACCAGTCGCCGTTTTACGCGGGCACCTATTTCCCCAAAACGCCGCGCTATCAGTTGCCGGGGTTCATGGAATTGATGGAGAACATCGCCCGCGCCTGGCACGAGCGGCGCGGCGACGTGCTGGCGCAAACCGAAGCGGTGCGCAACGCGCTGGCGCAGCAGCAACCTGCACCCGGCGCGCAGCAGGGTTTGAGCGCGGCGCCGTTTGCCGGTGCGGTTCGCGACCTGTCGGAAAACTTCGACCCGAAATGGGGCGGATTTTCGCGCGCGCCCAAATTTCCACGCCCCGGCGAACTGCATTTTTTGGTGCGTGAATACGCCCGCAACGGGCAAGACGTGGTGCGCGACATGGCGCTGTTCAGTCTCGACAAGATGGCCACGGGCGGCGTGCGCGACCAGATCGGCGGCGGCTTCTGCCGCTACTCGGTCGATGACCAGTGGGCGATCCCGCATTTCGAAAAAATGCTCTACGACAACGGCCCGCTGCTGCACTTGTATGCCGACGCCTGGGCGCTGACCGGCGACCCGCTGTTCAAGGAAACGGCCGAAGACATCGTCGCCTGGCTGCTGCGCGAAATGCGCGCGCCCGAAGGCGGCTTTTATTCCGCGCTCGACGCCGACAGCGAAGGCCATGAAGGCAAGTTTTATGTCTGGACGCCAGACGAAGTGCGCGCCCTGCTGAGTGACGAGGAATACGCCGTGGCCGCGCCGCTGTATGGGTTTGACCAGCCGCCGAATTTCGAGAATGCAAGCTGGAATCCCATTCTCGCTCAACCCTTGGACAGCATCGCCACCAGACTGTGGCTGAATACAGACGTGGCCACGTCGCGGCTCTACAGCGCGCGCGCCAAGCTGTTCGCCGCGCGTGAAACCCGGGTGCGCCCGGGACGCGACGACAAGCAGCTCACCAGCTGGAATGCGCTGATGATCGGCGGCCTCGCCCACGCCGGGCGCGTGATGGCGCGCCCCGACTGGGTTGCGTCCGCGCAGGCCGCCATCGACTTTCTGCGTCAGAACCTGTGGCGCGACGGTCGTCTGCAAGCCAGCTATCAGCACGGCGAAGCACGCCTCAACGGCTATCTCGATGACTACGCCTTCCTGCTGGACGCGCTGCTGGAAAGCCTGCAGGCCCGCTACCGCGAAGCCGACATGGCCTGGGCGTGTGAACTGGCCGATGCGCTTCTGACCCACTTCGAGGATGCGGAAAGCGGCGGGTTTTTCTTCACCAGCCACGACCACGAAACCCTCATCATCCGGACCAAACCGGCCTACGATCACGCCACCCCGTCGGGCAACGGCATCGCCGCGTTCGCCCTGCAGCGGCTGGGGCACTTGCTGGGCGAGACGCGTTATCTGGACGCCAGCACACGGTGCCTGCGTCTGTTCCAGTCGCAGTTCACCCAGCAACCAATTGCCTATCCCACGCTGCTGGCAGTGCTGGATGAAGCGCTGGTCCCCCCACGCATCGTCCTGCTGCGCGGTCCGGCGGCGGACCTGCAGAAATGGTTCGCCGCATTGCAACCGCAACTCGGCCCGCACGATCTCCTGCTGGCGCTACCCAATGGCTTGCGGGTGCCAGCGGCGCTGGCAAAATCCGAGTCGCCCCAGCCGCTTGCCTGGGTGTGCAGCGGCACGGCGTGCCAGCCTGCCGTGTCCGACCTATCGGCCGTTCTGGCCTGATTGGGCGACCACTCCTTTCATCACAAATGGGGTGAGACGATATAACAACGTTTTATGCGTTTAGGCGGTAAATACCAGACGCCCGGCTTGCGCCGCGGACTCTTTTCCTTAATAGTCGGAAAGCAGTAATTAAAATGCCTCAACCAGATTTCTACGGAGATTGCACATGATGAAAACACTTACCCTGACCGCAGCATCGGCTGCCCTGTTACTGATGTCCGGCATGGCCTCTGCGGTTGACGGCATGGCGCTGGCGCAAAAAAATGCCTGCATGTCCTGCCACGGCGTCGACAAGAAAATCGTCGGCCCGGCGTTCAAGGATGTCGCCAAGAAATATGCCGCCGACAAGGGCGCGCAAGCCAGGTTGGCGGCCAAAGTGAAGGCGGGCGGCAAAGGCGTGTGGGGCGAGATTCCCATGCCGCCGAACCCGCAGGTCAGCCCGGCCGACACAAACACGATTGTTGCCTGGGTTTTGTCGCTGAAGTAATTCGCACTTGAGCGGTTCCGCACAAGGCCGACCTCGCGTCGGCCTTGTTGTTTCTGCGCGGCAGCCTTGCGCAAGGCAGGCCAAGACAGGCTTGTGGTATAAATTCTGCGTTCACATTGCGATTGCGGAAAAACCACGATGACACGCCAGACTTTACGTTTAACGGCATTGGCCGTTGCAGCCCTGATTGCCGGATGCGGCGACAAACCCCAACAAAACGGCGATCCCGTGGTGCTGATCGGTCAGGCCTCCCCGCTCACGGGTCCGCAGGCGCATCTGGGCAAGGACAACGAGAACGGCGCGCGCCTGGCGCTGGATGAAATCAACGCGGCCGGATTCACCCTGGGCGGCAAAAAAGTCGTCCTCGAAATGAAAAGCGAAGACGATGCCGCCGACCCCAAAACCGCCACGACCGTGGCGCAAAAGCTGGTGGATGAAGGCGTGGTCGGCATGATCGGCCACCTCAACTCGGGTTCCACCATCCCGGCCTCGAGGATTTATGCCGACGCCGGCATTCCGCAAATTTCGCCTTCCGCCACCGCCATCGCCTACACCGCTTCAGGCTACAAAACCGCCTACCGCGTGATGACCAACGACGCCCAGCAGGGCAGCGTGCTGGGCCATTTTGCGGTGACCAAACTCGGCGCAAAGAAAATCGCCATCATCGACGACCGCACCGCTTACGGTCAGGGTCTGGCCGACGAGGTTGAAAAGGCCGCCAAGGCCGCAGGCGGCGAAGTGGTGGCGCGCGAATATACCTCCGACCGCGCGACTGATTTCATGGCAATTTTGACGTCGATCAAGGGTAAGGCGCCCGACCTGGTGTTCTTCGGCGGCATGGACCCGCAGGCTGCACCGATGGCCAAGCAGATGAAACAACTCGGCATGCGCGCCAGGTTTCTCGGCGGCGACGGCGCGCAAACGCCCAAATTCATCGAACTGGCCGGTGCCGATGCAGAAGGCACCATCGCCTCCAATCCTGGTCTGCCGCTCGACGTGATGCCCGGCGGCGCGGCGTTCAAGAGCAAGTTCGAAGCCAAATACGGCAAGATCCAGAACTATGCGCCCTATGCTTACGACGCCATGTATGTACTGACCGAAGCGATGAAGCGCGCCGACTCCAGCGACCCGGCCAAGTATCTGGCCGAGCTGCCCAAGACGGATTACCAGGGTGTGACCGGACGGGTGCGGTTTGATGCCAAGGGCGACGTCACCGGAGGCGCAGTAACCCTGTATCAGGTGAAAGACGGTAAATGGGTGACGCTGGAAACCGTCTCCAGCGCTCAGTAAGCCGGCATTCCGGCTGCGCGGGAATCCGGCGCAGCCTCGTCCCACATCCCTTTGCGGCACAGCCCGCGCGCCTCGCAATGCCTGCACACGCCATCGACGCCGCCTGCGGGCAGCGCTGCACCGGCAGCAATGGCCTCCAGCAGTTCCGGCAAGCGGCGACAAATCACATCAATATCGGTTTCGCCGTTGAGCTCAAGCGGCACAACCGGCGTCTCGTTAATTGGCAGATAAGCGGCGGCGGCTTCGGCAAGCCAGGCATAAAACGGCAATTGCACCGCTTCGGCGGGATTTTTAAGCCGGGTTTTAAGGCCTTGCGCCGCGCCGGTTTTGTAATCGATGACCGTCAACGCTTCACCCCCGTTTGCATCGATGCGCATATCGACGCGGTCGATGCGACCATGCAGGGTGATTTCGCCAAGACCTGCCACCACGTAAGGCAAGTCGAACGCGGTTTCACCCGACAGATAGCGCCAGCCCTGGGCCACGCTCGCCAGCCAGGCATCGATGTAGGCGGGCTGAATACATTCCCAGCGCTGCGCCCACACCGTTGCGGTATACGCCGGCAGCGCCGCAAACTCGATCGCGGATAGTTCGGACAGGCTTGTCAATGCAGCTGCACGCTCGGCGGGCGGCTGGCTGTCATGAAAGATTTTGAGGATGCGGTGCAAGGTGTTGCCGTAATCGCTCTTGTCGAGCGCATCGTCGGCCTCATCGAGCGCATGGATGCCGAGCACACTTTTGACAAAAAACCGGTACGGGCAGTCGATCAGGGTTTGATACGCGGTCGGCGAATAACGCTGCGGCAGCTGCGCGGCCAATACGCTCGGCGCAGCCCGCACACAGGCAGCAGGCAGCAGGCTGGAACAAGCTGGCGGCTCGGCGCCCGCCTGTTCCGGTAGCGGCTGGCCCCAGGCTGCCAGGTGCAAGGCCTGCAAACGCAAGACCAGCGGCGAGGCCGGATTGGGCTCGTCGTTATGCCAGGCTTGCCAGCTCAATAACGCACTGCCCTGGCTCAACAACTGGATCAGGTCGGTGGTGGCCGCGGCGGCTTCATCGGCAGCGGTGGGGAGGCCGAGCTGTGCACGGGTGGACTGGCTGAACAGCCCCGGCGCCGGATACACCGGCAGGTGCCGCGCATCGGCACCGATGAGGGCGACGGCTTCGAACACGCGCCCGCGCGCGGCGGGCAGCGAGGTCAGCACAATCGGACTGGCCACGCTGGCATCGATGAAATTCGCCGATTCCAGCGCCAGATTGAGCCAGCGCCGCCATTCGCCGAAGCTGTATTTTTCGCTGTCGTCGCCCAGCTCGTGACGCAGGGACTCCAGCGTTTCGATCACCCGGGCACCTGCAGCATCGGCCTGCAAGGTGACATCGAGCAGGGCAAGGCTCTCCAGCAGCCGGGTGAGCCAGATGGCCAGCGGCGCACGCGTCTGGGAAAAGCCCTGACGGGCACCAAACAAGGCAGCCATCCAATGAGGCAGCGACCCGAACTGGCTGTGCGCAACCCGCAGGATATCGGCCATGCCCTGCGCTACCCCCTGTCGTCGCAGCGCGAGTTCGAGTTGCAACACCTGATCCTGCCGTGCCGCCAGATCGCCCAGCACGAAGGGTGATTTCAATAAATCGAGCAATTCAATGTGCGGAAAATCGCTTGCCACGCATTCCAGCCAGCGATCGACGACGGCCGCAGCGGCAGTGGTCGACAGCGTCCAGCCGGTTTCATCGGCCACCAGTACGTCCATGCGCTCGAGCAAGGCACGCACGCGGCGCGCGGTCTCGCGATCCAGTGCGATCAGCGCCAGATCGCGTTTTCCGTCCTCAAGCTGTGCCGCCACCCAGGCGGCGATCGTGCGCGCTTCGGCCTCGAGATGCGGCGCGGGATTGAGGCTGAGGCGCGCTGCCAGCGGCATGGCGGGGTAAGCACATGCCAATGCTGAGGCGCGCTCCACAAGAGGGGGCTCAGTAGATTGCCAAGCTTGATGCAGGATATGCGTCACGGCCGCAGCGGGACTGGCTGGCACGCCGGCCAACTCGAACAGCGTGATCGTTGTGAGCCCGGCGCAGCGATCAAGAAACTGCTGTTCGACCGCAGTCAGCATGCCCAATGCATAGCCATAAACCGGGCGCGGGATGACGGTGAGTTGCGCCAGCAAGCGCTCGAGCGCCGCCGCGTAACGCGCTTGCGGGTCATGGCCGCCGGTGTTGAGCGCCTGCCATACCGCTTCGATCAGCGCCGTCTCGCGATCGAGCGTATTGGCATGCAAGGCACGGACCTGTGAGCCGATATCGCCGCCGAGTCGCGCCGCAGACAGCTCATCTGCCAGCGCGAGGAGTTCGTTTGCCAGCGTCCACTTGTCGATATTCCCCAGCCAGTCGACGCGCCGCAGTACACCATGCAGCCGCGCCAGACGCCGCGCCTGCGGTTCGCCACGGCCATCCGACAGCGACTCGGCCCAGGTCTTGAGTGGAACGATGTGCGGCGGGATCAACGCCGGCAGACCCGCTACCTGCGCCAGCGCCCGGGCAAAATCCTGTCCCGCACGATGATTGGGAACGAGCACCGTCAGTCCGGATAAATCGGGCAGATGGTCAGCGTGTTGATCGAGCAGGTAACGGGCAACGGCGGATGGCAGCGACGCGCCGCTTAAGGCATGCGATTCCATCCCGCGTTGCGGGACTTCAGCACGTAGTGGAGCAGCGTCCTTGAGGGGAATCGTGGCGATTCCCATTGTGTTCAACGCTCCAGATATTGCAGCTTGTCTTTCACGCCGGCCCACTCGTCGGCATCGGGCAGCGCATCCTTGCGTTCGATGATGACCTTCCACTCTTTGGCGAGTTCGGCGTTCAGCGCAATGAAGCCACGCTGGTCGTCCGGCACGTCGTCTTCAGCATAAATGGCCTCGACCGGACACTCGGCCACGCACAAGGTGCAATCGATGCACTCTTCAGGATCGATCACGAGAAAATTGGGGCCTTCGTGGAAGCAGTCCACCGGACACACATCGACACAATCGGTGTATTTGCACTTCACACAGGCTTCGGCTACAACATAGGTCATTCGTATTTACCGGGTATGGGTTGATAACGGGATCGGGGGGAAACGCCCGGATGCTTGCAGGCGGCCATTTTGATGTAGCATATCGGCACAATTCCGAATTTTCCAGCATTACCTTCTGCATCTTCAGGCCGAGCCCGGCCATCCCCACTCTTTAATTTAGGAGCTTCACCAATGAGCGAACATGTTCATTACATATCCGACGATTCTTTCGAACAGGAAGTCCTGCAAGCCGGCGTCCCCGTGCTGGTGGATTACTGGGCCGACTGGTGCGGCCCCTGCAAAATGATTTCACCTATCCTTGACGAAGTTGCCAAGGAATACGCCGGCAAGCTCAAGGTCTGCAAACTCAATATCGACGAAAACCAGGCTACCCCGCCCAAGTTCGGCATTCGTGGCATCCCCACCCTGATGCTGTTCAAGAACGGCAACGTCGAAGCTACCAAGGTCGGCGCGCTGTCCAAGTCACAGCTCACCGCTTTCGTTGACAGCAACATCTAAAAAGGCGCTTTTACTGGGCGGCGCGCCCAGTGCGCCATTCGAACCCGCCGCCCCTGCAAAGGCAAAGGCAAAGCCCAGGGCCACGCAACCTGTCATCGATGCCCTTCCGGTCGCCTGTCCTGAAGGCGACCTTGGCACAATCCCATCCGGTACCCCACTCTCCCATCCGGCTCTTTCAAGCGAGCCCCTCCAGGCCCCGTCCATGTATCTTTCCGAACTCAAGCTAAAACCGATCACCGAGCTCCTCGAGCTTGCCGCCACTTTCAATATCGATAACGCCAACCGATTCCGTAAACAGGAATTGATTTTCGCCATCCTGAAAGCGGTGGCCAAGCGCGGCGATACGATTTTTGGTGACGGCGTGCTGGAAGTGCTGCCGGACGGATTCGGATTTTTACGCTCGCCGGAAACCTCTTACCTGGCCAACACCGACGACATCTACGTGTCGCCGTCGCAGATCCGCCGCTTCAACCTGCACACCGGCGACAAGATCGAAGGCGAAATTCGCACCCCCAAGGACGGCGAGCGCTATTCGGCGATGACCAAGCTCGACAAGATCAACGGCGAGCCGCCCGAGGCGAGCAAGAACAAGATCCTGTTCGAGAACCTGACTCCGCTGCACCCGGACGAACCGCTCAAGCTGGAACGCGACATCAAGGCCGAGGAAAACCTCACCAGCCGCGTCATCGACATCGTGGCGCCGATCGGAAAGGGCCAGCGCGGCCTGCTGGTCGCACCGCCGAAGTCGGGCAAAACCGTGATGCTGCAGCAGATCGCCCACGCCATCAGCTCCAACCATCCCGACGTCGTGCTGTTTGTGCTGCTGATCGACGAGCGCCCGGAAGAAGTCACCGAAATGAGCCGCACCGTGCGCGGCGAAGTGATTGCCTCGACCTTCGACGAACCCGCCAGCCGCCACGTGCAGGTTGCAGAAATGGTGATCGAACGCGCCAAGCGTCTGGTTGAGCACAAAAAAGACGTCGTCATTCTGCTCGATTCCATTACCCGTCTTGCGCGCGCCTACAACACGGTGCAGCCCGCTTCAGGCAAGGTCCTCACTGGCGGTGTCGATGCCAATGCGCTGCAAAAACCCAAGCGCTTCTTTGGCGCGGCACGCAACATCGAAGAAGGCGGCAGCCTCACCATCATCGCCACTGCGCTGGTTGAAACCGGTAGCCGCATGGATGACGTGATCTACGAAGAGTTCAAAGGCACCGGCAATCTGGAAATTCACCTCGATCGCAAAATGTCCGAGCGTCGCCTCTACCCGGCGATCAACGTCAACCGCTCCGGCACCCGCCGTGAAGAGCTGCTGATCCCGCCGGAGTTGCTGCAAAAGGTCTGGGTGTTGCGCAAGCTGCTTTACCCGATGGACGACATGGAAGCGATGGAATTCCTCATCGACAAGATCCGCGCGGCTAAAAACAATGCTGATTTCTTCGACTCGATGCGGCGCGGTTGATCAGGAGCATGCTGGAAAACAATAACCCCGGGCCTTGCGGCACCGGGGTTTTTTTCGGCCTCACGCTGGCTGCAGCAGCCAACTCAAGCTGTTGGGCTTGGCGACAACGGCGTGCTGTCAGAAACACGGTGCGAGCTGGGGCACGCAGGGCTGGAGTCTGGGCTATTGAGGCGGCACGAAAAAGTTTGAAACCGTATGGGTTTGCAAAGGCTTTCGGGACAGACAGGTTCATTGTCCATCTCAATAGGGCGCTGTTTTAATTGATTATTGCTTCGGCGTGATTGCGTCAACCAGGGCGCCTGCGGCGTCGGCGGTGGCATGTTTGCGATCGCGCCGCGGGTTGTACTCGACGATTTCCATTGCCACAAATTCCGGGTCGCCGCGCAAATGCGACAACGCAGCAACAAGCTCGGCACGATACAGGCCACCGGGCACCGGCGTGCCAACGCCCGGCTCCTCATCGGGATCGAGCGCATCAAGATCCACGCTCACGCCGAAGCCCGCCGTGCCGTGCCGCACCATGGCGAGTGCCTCGTCGAACACTGCGGCCAAACCGCGCCGGCGGACTTCACCCATGTCGAACACTCGCACCCCCAGCTGCTGCAGCAACGCCGCTTCGCCCGCCTCGTAACTGCGCACGCCGATCAGGCACACATGCCCGGGATGCAGCTTGGCTTCCGGGCCGTCGATTGTGGTGAGCGCCGCTTCGCCGTGACCGAGCAGGCAGGCCAGCGGCATGCCGTGGATCTGGCCGCTCGGTGTGGTGGCAAAAGTGTGGCTGTCCATGTGGGCATCGATCCAGATCAGGCCGAGCGGCCCCTTGTCAGCCAGCGCACGATGCACGCCGCTCCAGGTGCCGATGGCGCAGGAATGGTCGCCGCCCACCACCAGCGGGAAATGCCCCGCCTGCAGCACCGCTTCCACTTCGGCGGAGAGCCGGGTGCCGAGCGCCGCCACCGCATGGAGCGGCGTGTCCCGCTCGTCGCGCGGCACGCGCAGGATCGCGTCCCATTCCACATGCTGCAGCGGGGTGTCGTGAAACACCCGGTAACGGCGCAACGCTTCGGGGCCCTTGGCACAACCGGGATCGGGCGCGCCAGCCCCGCTGGCAGCGCCGATGACGATGATGTTGCGGGGAAGGGAGACGGACGTCATGCTGTTTGCCTGGAAGCCGTTGCGGCTTATCCCAGCCCGCCCAGATTCACGTACTTGGTTTCCAGATATTCGTCGATGCCGCTGCGCCCGCCTTCGCGCCCCAGCCCCGATTGCTTGACGCCGCCAAACGCTGCCTCGGCGGTGGAAATCACCCCGGCGTTGATACCCACCATGCCGTAATCGAGTTGCTCCGCCAGACGCCAGGCGCGGCCAAGATCACGAGTATAAGCGTAGGCTGCGAGGCCGAATTCGGTGTCGTTGGCCATGCGGATTGCTTCCGCTTCAGCGGAAAAACGAATCAGCGGGGCCACCGGGCCGAAGGTCTCGTCACGGCAGATCTGCATGTCGGCGGTGCAATCGCTCAGCACCGTCGGCTGGAAAAACTGCCCGCCGAGCGTATGGCGCGTGCCGCCAGTCAGTAGCGTCGCACCGTGCGCGAGGGCATCGGCAATGTGGGCCTCGATTTTTTCCAGCGCGGCGGAATTGATCAGCGGGCCGGTTTCCACGCCGGGCGTAAAGCCCTCGCCCACTTTCAGTTGCGCCACCACTGCGGTGAATTTTTCGGCGAAGGCGTCATAGATTGTGTCCTGCACGAACACGCGATTGGCGCACACGCAGGTCTGCCCGCTGTTGCGGTATTTGCTGGCGAGCGCGCCGGCCACCGCTGCGTCGAGATCAGCGTCATCGAACACAATGAAGGGCGCGTTGCCCCCGAGTTCGAGCGAGACGTGCTTGAGCGTGGCAGCACCCTGCGCGAGCAACTGCTTGCCCACTGCCGTCGAGCCGGTGAACGACAGCTTGCGCACCAGCGGGTGCGCGGTCAGTACGCCGCCAAGAGTCGCCGCATCCCCTGTGACCACATTTAAAACACCGGCCGGCAGTCCCGCGCGCAGCGCCAGTTCAGCCAACGCCAGCGCGGTAAACGGCGTTTGCGATGCCGGCTTGGCCACCACCGTGCAGCCAGCGGCGAGCGCCGCGCCCGCCTTGCGCGTCAGCATCGCGGCGGGGAAATTCCACGGTGTGATCAGCGCCGCCACCCCCACCGGCTGGCGCAAGGTGAACAGGCGCCGGTCCGCCCACGGCGACGGCACCACGTCACCGTAGACACGCCGCGCCTCTTCGGCGAACCATTCGATGAAACTCGCCGCGTAGTCGATCTCGCCGCGCGCTTCGCCATAGGGTTTGCCCTGCTCGCTCACCATGATCGCGGCGAGATCGTCGCGGTGGACGAGGACCAGGTCGAACCAGCGGCGCAGGATCTGCGCACGCATTTTGGCTGTTTGATCGCGCCAGGCGGGAAAGGCGGCGTACGCGGCCTCGATGGCGCGTTCGGTGTCACGTATGGTGCAGCGCGGCGCGTGACCGACGATTTCCGCGTTGGCCGGGTTATGAACGGCGAAGCATGCGCCGTCGGCGGCATCCCGCCATTCGCCGCCGATCAGCGTCTGCTGCCTGAACAAGGTGGGGTCAGTGAGTTTCACGATAAGTCGCTTCCCTTATGTTGGGCGCAAGACGGGGTGATTAGTGTGCCTTGTCCGCACTCACCTGCCGTTCTGCTTTTGATATTCAGTTTTCCCGATACGCCTCCACCCGGATACGCAGCCTGACGTCATCGCCAACGAAGGGCAGGGCGGTGCGCATACCAAAGCGCGAACGCTGGAGCATACCGCTTGCATCGGCCCCGCAACGCCACTTTCTGGAAACCGGATTCAATCCGCACTTGATCCAGGCGATCTCCAGCCGCATCGGCTGCGCAACGCCAAGCATGGTCAATTTGCCCTCTATCGCCATCAGACGATCCTGCTCGAACAAGAAACGCTGGCTTCGGAAGGTGATGCTGGGGTAACGGCTGACATCGAACCAGCCTGCCCCCTTGAGAACGGCATTGCGCTCATCGTTTCCCGTATCAAGCGAGCTCGTATCGATGATGACCTCAAGGCTTCCAGTCTGTTGCTCGATGTCGAATTCAAGGGTGCCGTGGGCGCGGTCGAACTGGCCACGCTCGGCAAACAACCAGAGATGAGCGATTTCAAATTGCGGGAAGGTATGGCCGGGATCGAGCCGATAGCTCTCAGGCCAGGCCGGGGCGCTGCTTGACAGCGCAACGAGGAAAACCATCAGTTGGCAGACTTGCAACATGGCTTTTACTTCATGCGAAGGACTGGCAAGAATCACAGGACGCCCTGCTTGTCAGCTTGTTGAACACACACAAGCTCAACCGTGTATCCGGAAAGCATGCTGTGCCCATTCAGCGAACGATGAGGAGTGGCTTGCCGGTGTTGCGGACTGGCTACAGGCAAATAAATTGCCCATCTCTGCTGCCTATAGTAGGTCAGCAGAAAAATTTCTGCGCAAGGGTTCGAACAACTTTTTCAAAGGAGATTGAACTGAATAAACAATTGCTGTTACTCGCACTTTTTGCCGCACTGGGCACAACGTCAGCGCAAGCGCGCGGATACCGGGTTCTGCGCATCAAGCGCCAAGTCTGACTTCGTCGACCAGCATTTCGAGCAACCCGATCAGCGCCTGCCCCGGCGTATCGCTCACAGGCAAATTCCGCACCACAATCCCCCGCGCTGCGCACGCATCGACATCGACCGCAGCAGGACCAGTGACAACAATGCGGACGAGCTTGTGCAACTGCCCAATCGTTTCTGCATCGATCGGACACGCATGAGTGATGACGGTGGTGGCCCAGAACAGGCGCGGCACGATGTCGGCCGTTTCGGTAAACGGATACTCGCTCCAGTTGTGCTCGAAATTCGGGATCGGCAAATCATCCGCAGTAAACGCGGCACAATCGAGAAAGGCGACGCGCTCCTTGGCGCTCATTTCTCCTCGCCCACCAGCCGCTCCAACGCGCGCATGATGGCCGACGAATCGAGCTCGCTGTCGCCGGCGCCCATCAGCGCGTTCATCTGCTGTGCAATCAATGCGGCGCCCGGCAGCGGAGTGGCGGTTTCCTGCGCGTTGTCCATGACGATGGCCATGTCCTTGTGGTGCAGCTTGACCTTGAAGCCGGGCTTGTAGTTGGAGTCGAGCATGCGCTGGCCGTGGACTTCGAGGATGCGGCTGCCGGCGAACCCGCCCAGCAGGGCTTCGCGCATCTTGACCGGGTCGACGCCGTTGCGCCGTGCCAGCAAAATGGCTTCGGCGACGCCTTCAAAGGTGAGGCCGACGACGATCTGGTTGCAGCACTTGACGACCTGGCCGGCGCCGTGGCCGCCGACGTGGACGATATTCTTGCCGAGCACTTCGAACAGCGGGCGCACCTTCTCGAAGATGGGCGCTTCGCCCCCAACCATGATGGAAAGCGTGCCCTCGCGCGCGGCAATTTCACCACCCGACACCGGTGCGTCGAGCATGTGCACGCCGCGCTCGGCCAGGGTGGCGGCGATACGGCGGGTAGCAGCGGGCGCCACGGTGCTCATGTCAACGATGGTGTGGCCGGGCTTGGCGCCGTGAATCAGGCCACGGTCGCCAAAAATGATCTGCTCGACGTCAGTGGTATCGGAGACGACGGTAAAACTGATGTCGGCCTCGGCGGCAACTTCGGCCGGCGTGCCCTTGCCCAGGGCGCCGGCGACCAGCATCGGTTCTAAACGATCGAAGCGGCGGCCGTAGACGAACAATTGATGTCCCGCACGCAACAGGTTTTCCGCCATCGGACGCCCCATGATGCCACTGCCGATAAATCCGATTTTCATGATGCAAGCCCTTTCACGACGACCAACCAGAATGGCAGCGTAACCAATCCCGCCAGCGTTGACCAGCCCATGATGAGTCCGGCCAGGCGGGTGTCCAATCCGAAGCGGTCGGCCAGCGCAATGACCATCACCATGGTCGGCATGGCGGCTTCCAGCACGCCCGCTTCGCCAGGTTCGGTGAGCGGGCCCGGCCACGCCAATGCAATGCCCAGCGCCAGCAGCGGCATCAGCGCAAGCTTGATGGCCAGCGCGACAAACACCGCTTTTTGCGGGCGCAGGTCGTGCCACGGAATGGTCAGCCCCAACACGAACAGCATCAGCGGAATGGTCGGGCTACCGGCCCAGCGCGCGGCCTCGATCAGCGGGGTCAGCGGCAGGCCGGACAGATTGACCGCCAGCCCGGCGGCAAAGCCCCACACCGGCGGCAGTTTGAGCCACATCGATAGGAACGAGGCGTGTTCAGTGTGCTTGCCACAGCGAAAGGCGATCCACACGCCGATCGACCACACCAGCGGCGTGGCGGCCAGCATATCGGCGAAAAAGGGGTAACGCGCGCCGGGCTCGCCAAACACCGTGGTAAGCAACGGGTAGCCGAAGAACAGCACGTTGCCGAACCCGGCGGTCAGCATGATGGTGCCGCGTGCGGGGCTAGACAGGCCGCGCCCGAGCGGGGTGGCGAACAGCGCCAGCGCAGCCAGACCCAAGCCAGCCAGCGTAGCCACACCCAGAATCAGCGGCACCTGCAGCAAGCTCAAATCGACGGTGGCGGCCGCGCCCGCTGCAAAAAACAGCATCGGCGCGAAAAAGTTCAGCACCAGCCGGTTGATTTCCCCACGCAGACCGACGATGGAAATGCCGCTTTGCCAGCGCGGCCAGATGCCGCCTGCCGCGATCAGCAAAGCCAGCGGCAGCAGGGTTTTAAGCAGCAGTTGCTGCGCGAGTTCGGGGGACATGCGGGAAACAGGCGGGAGCGGAGAGATTCATCATAACGCCGCCTGCTGGCTGCGGACGAGCGCCGCAGCCAGGCTGGGAACAGTTCAGGTACGCGAAGCAGCTGGGTGACGGTTATCCGCACGATGCGCCGGGCTGTTGGACTCCAGCCAGTGCTTAATGCGTGCCGCATCACCTGCACGACGGTTGGAACCCGTCGCATCCAGCAACACGATGATGACATCGCGCTGCGCCACCTGCGCCTGCATCACCAGACAATGTCCCGCTTCGTTGATAAAGCCGGTTTTGGACAGCCCGATATTCCAGTCGTCCATCCGCGTCAGCCGGTTGGTGTTGTTGAACCCCACCGTGCGATAGCTCACCTGCGGTTGCTGGCGCTTTTTCTGCACCACCACGCGCTGGCCGTCGAGGCTGTAATGGCCCGAGGTACTGATATGACGGATTTCGGGAAAATTCTGGTGCGCGTAATCGGCGAGCTTGGCGAGATCCATCGCAGTCGAACGATTCTCGCTCGACAGGCCCGTAGGTTCAACATACACCGTGTCCTTCATCCCCAGCATGCGTGCCGTGCGGTTCATGGTGCCGACAAATCGCTCCAGACCGCCGGGATAGGAACGTCCCAGCGCATGCGCGGCGCGATTGTCCGACGCAATCAGCGCCAGATGCAGCAATTGACCCCGGGTGTAGCTCGAACCCACGGCCAGACGCGAACCGGTGCCCTTGAGCGTGTCACGATCCTCATCGGTCAGGGTGATGGTTTCCTCCATCGGCAACCCGGCATTGAGCACCAGCATCGCCGTCATCAGCTTGGTAATCGAGGCGATCGGCGTCTGCATGCTGGCGTTTTTCGCCAGCAGGGGCTGGCCGCTGGCCTGGTCAAACACCAGCACCGATTGCGCCGAGAGTTCCGGCATGGCGGTGAGGTAAGCGGGTTCAGCAGGCTGAACAGACACGCCCGGCGCGCCCGGATGGCTCCATTGCAGCGAAGCCTGTCCATCGAATGCGGCGGCACCGGTAGTTGCGCCCAACAAAATCAATCCGGCCAGAACAATTTTCATATGCATTCACTTTAATAGGATGCGACGTGGGATGCCACGCCATGGCACTAATACGGACACTCTGTCCAGAACTTGAAAACAACAGTTCCCGAGTCGGACTTAAAAATCCGTGGCTACAGATTGACGGTGTAGCAAAAATCAATATATAAAGCAATCACATGCGAGAACTTCCGGATAAGTTACTAAAAAAATCGGAGCTAACGGTCTGTCTTTGTGCCCCCGGCATTGTTGCCGAAGCCTTGGAGCACTTGATGCGCGGGGACATTGCACAGACCGAGTTTGCCGCCTGCGTACGCTGCGATCCCGTGCTTGCGCTACGCTTGCGGCTGCTGCCTGCCGATATGACCGCCCAGCCGGATTTGCTGCGGGCGCTGCTGCTCGCCGCGCCCGTTGCGACTGGCGCGGCACAGGTGGCCTATTCAGCACATTGGCGACAATCGATCAGTGTTGCCCATCTGGCACAAGCGCTCGCCCTGCGTGCTGCCATCGCCGATGCCGATGCAGCCTGGACGGCGGGACTTGCCCACAATCTCGCCCGTTACCTTGAACCCGGAACCGCCGGGATCACCCCACTCACGCGCACGCACCCAAGCGACTATCTCGCTGAAATCGACCCCAACGGCTGGCTGGGCGATGCTGCACGCTTTCATGCCGAGCCCCTGGCGCGCGGGCGGGCGGCGCATCCGCTGGTGCGCGTCGTTCAGCTGGCATATCAACTGGTGGCGCGCGCCGATGCAGTGGACAGCGTGGATGTGCGCGCGGCGCTCGCTGCATTGCAGATGGGGGCCGGCGAAGCCGCCCAGTTGCTGGCCGATACCCAGATGCAGACCCGCCAGCTGGCCTTGCGCTTTGGCCTGCTCGATGCGACTGCATCCAGCCAGAGCGCGGGGTTTGACCGGCTGGCGCGGCTGTATGCCGGGCAGGCCGCCCAGTCGGCGATCAACAGCCACTTCCGCTCCGCCAACCGCGACGCGCTGCCATTTTCCCTGTTGCAGGACACGCTGCAAGCCTTGTTCGGGATCGAGCGCATCTGCCTGTTTATTCCCGCTGCCGACGGTCATTTGCGGGCCAGCGCAATGCTCCCGACTGCGCCCGGCTTGAATGCATTGGCCATTCCGCTCGACGATGGGCATTCGGCGCTGCCCCGCTCACTGGTTCGCAGCGCGCCGCAACAATTTGAATGCGGCGCGACGGATGGTGCCCTGGTCGATGAACAGATTGCACGCCTGCTTGGCGTGTCGCGACTGCTCTGCCAGCCGCTGACGCTGAGCGATGGCCAGACGGGCGTGCTGGTAGCAGGCGACGCGAATCCCGAGCTGGGCATGTCCACGCTGTGGCGCTTTACCGTGGCTGAATATACCGAGACCCTGCGCCCCCGCATGGCTGCACCCGCCGTCGAGGTGGTCATTCCCCCCCTGCCGGTTACCCCACCTGTGGCGAGCGACGCCATCCCCCGCGACCGTGCACGCCGCGCCGTACACGAAGTCGCCAATCCGCTCACCATCATGCGCAACTACGTCAACCTGCTGTCTGACAAGTTGGGCGCGGACTCGTCCGTGCAGCGCGATCTCAGCATAATCGGCGACGAAATCGAGCGCGTTGCACGTATTGTTCGCGGCATCACCGCCGCCGAAGAAACTCCGGCTCCCATGTCTACCGCCGGGCTTGAGCTGGTCTCGGTCAACAGCATCGTTTCCGAACTGGTACGGATGTCGCTTGGCACCCTGTTCACACCGAACAATGTCAGTGTGCAGATCGACCTCAATCCGGAAGTGCCGCCGCTGCCGCTGCAAAAGGATTCGCTGAAGCAGGTGCTGTTCAACCTGGCGAAAAATGCGGTGGAAGCCATGTCTGCGGGTGGGCATCTGAAATTCTCCACCCGCCTGATCGACGCTAACGGCCAGCGTGAAATCGAAATCGAAATCGCCGACACCGGCCCGGGCTTGCCCGCCGCTGTCGCCGCCCACCTGTTCGAGCCCCTGGTCAGCGAAAAAGGCGGCGACCATGCAGGCCTCGGCCTGAACATCAGCCACAGCCTGATCGAACGCATGAGCGGCCAGCTCCGATGCGAGAGCGACCCGCAAGGCACGCATTTTTTCATCCGTCTGCCCACCCTGCAAAACGGCCAGACCACCCTCACCACAACGCGCTACGGGTCGATGTAACCCGCGCTCAGGAGAACTTCAAACATGTCCAGCAGCCCCATCGATTCCGCGCCACACCCCCGCTCGGTCAGCACTTTTCCGGTGCGCTCGCGCTTGTTGCTGGTCGACGACGAACCGCTGATCCTTGAAGGGCTGTCACGCCTGCTGACCGCTCGTAATTACGACGTGGAAACAGCGGATGGCGGACGCGCCGCCCTGCTCGCCATCAGCAAACAGCAGTTCGATGTCATCCTGCTCGATCTCGGCATGCCGGACCTCAACGGCAACGAAGTGTTGCGCTTCATTACCGACCGCGCCATCGACACGCCGGTGATCGTGGTCTCGGGCGAAAGCGCAATCGACGCCGCGATCCGCGCGCTGCGCGGCGGCGCAACCGATTTCGTACGCAAGCCCTACGAACCCGAAGAACTGCTGCGGCGCATTGACAACACGCTCACGCAACGCCGGCTGGAACGGGAAAACAACCATATCCTGCAGCGCCTGCAACAGTCGGAAAAATGGCATCGCTTTCTGGTCAACAGCTCGCCTGATTTTATTTACACGCTGGACATCGAAGGCCGCTTCACCTTCGTCAACGATCGCGTCGAAAGCCTGCTCGGTTACCGCAGCGAGGATTTGCTGGGGCAGCATTACAGCCTGCTGGTTCACGAAGACGACATGACCCGTGCCGAACACATTTTCAACGAGCGCCGCGCCGGCGACCGCAGCGCGCGCAACACGGAAATCCGCCTCAAGTGCAACCCCGGCATGCGCCGCCCACGGCTGATGAACGGCCTCTGCAAATCAGTCGAACTCACCGCCACCGGCATGTATGACGAACTGGCCAGCGCCTTCGAGCAGCGTTTCATCGGCAGCTACGGCGTCGCCAAGGACGTCACCGAACGCAAGCAGGCCGAGGAAACCGTGCACTACCAGGCCTATCACGACCTGCTCACCGGGCTGCCCAACCGCGCCCTGTTCCGCGACCACCTCGGCCTCATGCTGGCGCAGGCCAAACGCAACCAGCAACCTCTGGCAGTGCTCAGCCTCGACCTCGATCACTTCAAGGTCATCAACGATTCGCTGGGCCACACCGTCGGCGACGAACTGCTGCTTGCCGTGAGCACGCGGCTGCGCCAATGCCTGCGCGAAGGCGACACCCTGGCACGGCTGGGCGGCGACGAATTCGCCGTGCTGCTGCCGACCCTGGTCTCGCGCAGCGATGTCGAACACATCTGCCGCAAAATCACCCAGGTATTGTCCAAACCGGTGCATGTCAAAGGCCACGAGGTTTACATATCGGTCAGCATCGGTGCGTGCGTGACGCCCGAAGACGGCGAAATGATCGACAGCCTGATCCGCCAGGCCGAAATCGCCATGTACCAGGCCAAGTCCCTCGGCCGCAGCCGCCTGCAGTTCTGGGAATCCGGCATGCAGGCGCCGTATTCGGACCGCATGCAGATCGAGGCCGACTTGCGCCGCGCACTGGTACACAATGAATTCATCCTGTTCTACCAGCCCCAGGTAGATGCCCTGAGCGGCGAAGTACGCGGCTTTGAAGCCCTGCTGCGCTGGTGGCACCCGCAACGCGGCCTGCTCACCCCCGGCGAATTCATTCCGGTGGCCGAAGAAGCCGGCATCATCGTTCCCATTGGCGACTGGGTATTGAGCCAGACCTGCGCGCAAATTGCCGCCTGGCGCGCCGCCGGGCTGCCGCAAGTGCGCGTATCGGTCAACATCTCGGCGCGTCAGCTCGAAACGTCCGACTTCGTTGAAACCATCATGCGCGCCCTGCAGGTGTATTCGCTCGACGGCAAACAGCTCGAACTGGAAATCACCGAAAGCCTGCTGATGCGCGATTTCGAAGCCAATGCCATCAAGCTCGGACGGCTCTCCGCCAGCGGAATCCGCCTCGCCATCGACGACTTCGGCACCGGCTACAGCTCGTTCAAATATCTGTCACGCTTCCCGATCCACACCCTCAAGATCGACCAGTCCTTCATCCAGGAGCTAGACCGCGAGGAAAACGTCTCCATCGTCAACGCCATGGTGGCCATGGGGCGCGGCATGCACCTGAATGTCATCGCAGAAGGCGTGGAAAGTGAAGCCCAGTTGCTGCGCCTGCAACAGATGCAATGCCACGAAATACAGGGCTACTATTACAGCCCTCCGGTTTCCGCGCACGAAGCCTCCGAACTGTTAAGCCATTGCATGCGGGGATTTTCCCACCAGGACAAAATGGCTGCGGGCTGAGAGATCGCGAACCGCGTCCAGCAACCAACGCATGACGTACGGACAATAAAAAACCCCGCAAGCACGCTTGCGGGGTTTTTTTCGTTCACTGCCGACCAAATACTGCAGAAAACGAACATTTGGTGGCCAGTCTCGGAATCGAACCAAGGACACGCGGATTTTCAATCCGCTGCTCTACCAACTGAGCTAACTGGCCAAACTGACTTTTTCCGACCGCCCCGCGGACAAACGCCCGTAAGGAAAACCGAAGCCCGGCATTTAAACCTTAAACACGATGTTAGTCAAGGAATGTGCGCGGCTTCCGGCAATGGAACCCGCACGCATGCGTTGGCTATTGCGTGCCATGACGTGATCAGTGAGCATGCCAGTCCTGATTTCACTTGAGGCCGTTTGGGCAAACAACATGGATGAATGGTTTATCTGGCTGGTCCGTTTGATGTTTGCCGGCATTTTCCCTCTGGGCATCGGCATGCTGTACCGCGCCTGGAAGATTATTGTCCGCAAGGATTATCGCCATGTCGCCGATTGGCGCGGCAGGATGATCAGGGATGGGAAACAGTGGGCCGGCCTGGTGGCGGGCGCCAATGCCACGGGCGGGATCGGGCTGCTGCTGGTGGGGGCGCTGGTGATCCTGGCAGGCCTGCCCTTCGCGATATGGTCGGGGGCAACCGCCCTCATTCTCTGGAGCTATTACTTCGCATTGCAATTCGTGGTGCAGCGCGCCGGTTTGGCGCAGGCCGCTTCTTGAGGCAGTGCGGACTCGGCGGGAAGATCGGATCGCGACGCCGGCACCGGTATAAAACAACAATCTCCCCCAAACATGCTGGATACCGCCAAGCGGCAGGAGTATGGTTCGCCCAAAATAAAAAAGCCTGTGTTGTTATTTTTTTCATCAGCATGAAATGAAAGTGGAGGAGTACGGCCGATGTCCAAACCGCAAAACTTTGACCCCAAGGCTTACTGGAGCGCAACGCTCCGGTTACTTTTCATAACGCTGGTCATCTGGTTCGTCGTTTCTTTCGGCGCCGGCATCCTGTTTCGCGATGCGCTCGACAGCATCCATCTCGGCGGCTATCCCCTGGGCTTCTGGTTTGCACAGCAGGGCTCCATCTTCGTCTTCGTCGGCCTGATTTTCTGGTACGCGCGCCGCATGGACAAGATCGACCGTGACCACGACGTCCACGAAGAATAAGGGGAGACAAACATGGATCTGCAAACACTGACTTACATCGTGGTGGGCCTGTCGTTCGCCCTCTACATCGGTATCGCCATCTGGGCGCGCGCCGGCACCACCAAGGAGTTCTACATCGCTGGCGGCGGCGTCCATCCGATCGTCAATGGCATGGCGACCGGCGCCGACTGGATGTCCGCGGCTTCGTTCATCTCGATGGCCGGCCTGATCGCCTTTCTCGGCTACGGCGGCTCGGTCTACCTGATGGGCTGGACCGGCGGCTACGTGCTGCTGGCCGTGCTGCTGGCGCCGTACCTGCGCAAGTTCGGCAAGTTCACCGTGCCCGAGTTCATCGGCGACCGCTACTACTCGCAGACGGCGCGCATCGTGGCGGTGATCTGCCTGATCTTCATCTCCTTCACCTATGTCGCCGGCCAGATGCGCGGCGTCGGCATCGTATTCTCGCGCTTCCTGGAAGTGGAGATCACGACGGGCCTGATGATCGGCATGGGCCTGGTGTTTTTCTACGCCGTGCTCGGCGGCATGAAAGGCATCACCTACACTCAGGTGGCGCAATACGTGGTGCTGATCTTCGCTTACACCATCCCGGCCGTATTCATCTCCCTGCAGATTGCCGGCACCCCGCTGCCGCAACTGGGTCTGGGCGGATACGTGGGGGATGTGGCCTTCCTGAGCAAGCTGAACCAGGTGGTGACCGACCTCGGCTTCGCCGCCTACACCACCGGCAGCAAGAGCATGATCGACGTGTTCTGCATCACCCTGGCGCTGATGGCCGGCACCGCCGGTCTGCCGCACGTCATCGTGCGCTTCTTCACGGTGCCCAAGGTGCATGACGCGCGCATGTCCGCCGGCTGGGCGCTGGTCTTCATCGCCATTCTCTACACGGCCGCCCCTGCCGTCGGCGCCATGGCCCGCTACAACCTGCATGCCACGGTGAACACCGCCGTGACCACCGGGGGCGACATGTTCGCCCCCGAGGCCAGCATTCAGGGCGAGACCCGCCCCGACTGGATGAAGCGCTGGGAAAAGACCGGCCTGATCGCCTGGGACGACAAGAACGGCGACGGCCGGATCCAGTACTACAACGATGCAAGCAAGGACGATGCGTTCCTGGCCAAGGCCGAAGCCGCGGGCTGGAAGGGCAACGAACTGGGCTCCGTGGCCAAGGGCACGTTCACCGGCAAGGTCGACAACGACATCATGGTGCTGGCCAACCCGGAAATCGCCGGCCTGCCCAATTGGGTGATCGCATTGATCGCCGCCGGCGGTATCGCCGCGGCGCTATCCACCGCCGCCGGCCTGCTACTGGTGATCTCCTCGGCCATCTCGCACGATCTGATGAAGGGCGTGTTTGCCCGCAACATTTCCGAGAAAACCGAACTGATGGCCGGCCGGATCGCGGCAGCCGTCGCGGTGCTGATCGCCGGTTACCTGGGCTACAACCCGCCCGGCTTCGTCGCCCAGGTGGTGGCGTTCGCCTTCGGTCTGGCCTGCGCCTCGCTGTTCCCGACCATCGTCATGGGCATTTTCAGCAAGTCGATGAATCGGGGCGGCGCCATCGCAGGCATGCTGACCGGCCTGATCTTCACCCTGGTCTACATTGTCTATTTCAAGCGCGACGTGCTGCTGGGCATGGACAAGGTGCCCGACAGCGAGTGGTTCCTCGGCATCTCGCCGGAAGGCATCGGCGTGGTGGGCATGATCCTGAACTTTGCGGTGTCCTACTTGGTCATGAAGCTGACCCCTGCGTGCCCGGAACACATCAAGCACCTGGTGGAAGGCATCCGCTACCCGCGCGGTGCAGGTTCGGCGCAGGCGCACTGATCCCTGCGCAGTGAAAGCCAAGACCCCCGATTCGTCGGGGGTCTTTTTTTGTGGATTGGACTGACCGCCTAAACCGGCTGGATCTGGCGCCGGCGTTTGCGTTCCAGGCTCTTCAGGCCTTGCAGGCTGGCCGCCTTGCGGACCTCCAGATTCGGGCTTAACGCCAGCAATAACTCAGCGGTGGACAAGGCGTCGGCCAGCGCATTGTGGCGGGCATAGTTGCTGATCTGGAACAGCCCCATCCAGTCATCCAGTTTGCGGTAACGCCGTGCGAGCTGCGGGTAGAGCGCGGGCGCCACATAAGCCAGGTCCGCCCAGGCATGCCGGAAATTGAGGCCGAGATGGGTTTTCATCGCCCGCTTGATCATCGATTCGTCGAACGCGACATGAAAGGCGATCAGCGGATCCTTGCCCAGGTATTCGAGGAAAGCGAGCAGGGCCTCCGCGGGTGGCATCCCTTCGCGCTGGGCGGTGCCGCCGATGCCGTGTATCAGGATGTTGTCCTTTTCGCTGACCCGGGCCTGTTGCAGCACGATTTCAAGGCTGTCGTGCAACTGGATCTGGCCGTTCGTCACGGCGACGGCGCCAATGGCGATCAGGCGGTCACGGCTGATGTTGAGCCCGCTGCTCTCCACATCCACCACCACATAGCGGCTTGTCTTGAGCGGTACGTCCTGCCGGGGCGTCGGCAGCGCCTGCCAGGCCGCCAGGCGCCGGGCCTGCTGCGGGCTGAGCGCCGGCTTGTTGCCGAAGAGCCGATCCAGCCAGCTCATGCCTGATAGTCCAGGCCCAGCTTGGTCTGCAGCTTGCGTGCCTGGCGAAAGGCCTCCTTGAGAATGCGCCGGTCCAGGTGGTTGAGCGTGTCCGGATCCACCCGATTGGTCAGCGTCTCGCCGCGTTCGCTTTGGGTGTGGTGAAAACGCAGGCGCAGCAGCTGGATGAACAAAAATGCCTCGCAGTAGGCGTCGGCATCGCCCGGCTTGAGGTTCAGTGGCGCGGCGATCTCGCGCAGACGCTGCACGGTATTGGTTTGCGTGCCGCCGATCGCCAGGCTGAATATGCGCGCCGCATCGACGAAGGGCGTGATGCCATTGAGCTTGAGGTCGATGGTGTGGTCATCGCCGGTCACGAAGTCGCGCAGCATGCCCAAAGGCGGCCGGTTGCGCAGGGCGTTGAGCGCAAGCTGGTGCAGAAAGCGCGAGTTCTTCGGCGCGGCGGTCTGCAACCATCCGCGCAGGGCTTTTCCCAGGTGGGAGGCGCCGTAAAGCGGGCGGAAATCAAAAAAGATCGTCGAGTGCAGCAGGTCCATCGGGGCGCCGTGATAAATCCATTTGTCGAATGTCCCCTGCCATTCCTGGAGCGACGCACACCACTTTGGATTCGATGCCATCACCTCGCCTCCGCACAGCGGGAACCCGCATTCCGCGAGCGCGAGATTGACCCGTTTGGCAAACGGCAACAACACCTCGCGTAGCGCCACAGGATCCTCGTTGGCCTTGGGCGCAAAGATGATGCCGTTGTCCTGGTCCGTGTTGAGCGTCTGCTCGAAGCGTCCCTCGGAGCCCAACGCCAGCCAGCAAAACTCGATGTCCCGGGCCGGGTCGCCCTGCAACTCGAGTTCGATGATGCGCGTGGTCAGCAGGTCATTGAGCGTGGTAATGATCTGGGTCAGCTGCTCCGCCGCCATGCCTTGGGCCAGCAGGTTGCGGGCAAGCTGCTGGATATCGCGCGCGCATTGCTTCAGCAAAACGATTGTCGTGGCATGACGAATGCTGCTGCTGATCTGGTGCAGACCGACGCGTTGCAGCGTGAACAAATCCTTTTCCGATATCACGCCGGTCAGGTGGCCGTTGTCGGTCACCAACACATGACGGATGCCCTGTTTTGCCATCGCGAGCGCCGCGTCATGCGCCAGGGAATGGGGCGGCAAGGTCGTGAGTGTCGTGCTCATGATGCCGATGACCGGCTGGTCGAGATCGGCTTCCGCCAATGCCACACGGCTCAGCACATCGTGCAGCGTGAGGATGCCCAGTGGGACTTGATCGTCCACGGCAACCATGGCACCCACGCCGTGACGCTCCATTAGTTGCAACGCCTGCCTGATGGAGTCGTGCGGAGAACAGGTCACCGGTTGCCGCTGAACGATGGCCGCAAGGGTGCTGTTCATCGATTGTTGCTCTGCACTGGCCTTGGAATACCCTGCCTGGATGAGGTGTTGCGAATGCTCGAGCAGGTTGGCAATGCGACGCGTGCAAAAGTCGTAAAACGCTTCGCTCAGCCGCGTCAGGTACAGAAAGTCTTCCGCCGGCACAACGTAGCAAAAGACATCGCTGCTTGCACGGTAAGTGCCGGTGACCGGTCGCTTGGCGAGCAGCGCGCCCAGCGGAAAACACTCGCCCTCATGCAGCTCGAGCCAGGCGCTGTCTTCAGGCGGCTGGCTGATGCCCTGCTCACCTTGAACCACGCCCTGCTTGATGATGAAAAAAGCGACAGGCTCCGTCTGTTGCGGCGACAGAACCGTTTCCCCCTTGGCAAAATACCGCAGCGTTGCATGCTGCGCCAACCACTGTACGTGCCCGCCTTCCATCTGGTCGAATGGGGCAAACTGACTCAAGTGATCTGCGGTGGCTCGAATCAGCGAATTGGCTGCCTCTGACATGAATTTCCTTTTTGTCCCGGCGTGGGCCCACGGTCATTATGGTCAGGTGCAACTTGACTCCGCAAGCCGCGAGCCCGGAAAAACGTAGCGTCTGGACATAAAAAAGCCCCGCCGAAGCGGGGCTTTTAGACAGCCTGCATACCCGTGAGGGCATCAGCAACAGAACCGGCAAATTACATCATGCCGCCCATGCCACCCATGCCGCCCATATCGCCGCCGCCCATTGGAGCGTTTTGCTTGTCATCCGGCAGGTCAGCGACCATGCAGTCGGTGGTCAGCATCAGGCTGGCGATCGACGCAGCGTTCTGCAGCGCGGTGCGGGTGACCTTGGTGGGGTCGAGCACGCCCATTGCCACCATGTCGCCGTACTCGCTGGTGCCGGCGTTGTAGCCGTAGTTGCCCTTGCCTTCCAGCACCTTGTTGACGACGACTGAAGGCTCTTCGCCACAGTTCTTGACGATCTGGCGCAGTGGCTCTTCGATGGCACGCAGCACGATTTTCACGCCGGCGTCCTGGTCGTGGTTGTCGCCCTTGACCGCAGCAGCGGCAGCCTTGGCGCGCAGCAGTGCCACGCCGCCGCCGGGAACGATGCCTTCTTCAACGGCAGCACGGGTGGCGTGCAGCGCGTCTTCGACACGGGCCTTCTTCTCTTTCATTTCGACTTCGGTTGCGGCGCCAACCTTGATCACTGCCACGCCACCAGCCAGTTTGGCTTTGCGTTCCTGCAGTTTCTCGCGGTCGTAATCGCTACTGACTTCGTCGATCTGCTTGTTGATCTGGCTGATACGGCCCTTGATCATGTCGGCGTTACCGGCGCCATCGATGACGATGGTGTTTTCCTTGCCGATTTCGATGCGCTTGGCGCGACCCAGATCCTGCAGGGTGGCTTTTTCCAGGCTCAAACCGACTTCTTCAGCGATCACGGTGCCGCCGGTGAGGATGGCCATGTCTTCCAGCATTGCCTTGCGACGATCACCGAAGCCCGGTGCCTTAACGGCGCAGGTTTTCAGAATGCCGCGAATGTTGTTCACCACCAGAGTAGCGAGCGCTTCGCCGTCGACATCTTCAGCGACGATCATCAGCGGTTTGCCGGCCTTGGCGACTTGCTCCAGTACGGGCAGCAGGTCGCGGATGTTGGAGATCTTCTTGTCGTACAACAGGATGAAGGGATCTTCCAGCAACGCCATCTGCTTGTCGGGATTGTTGATGAAGTAGGGGCTGAGGTAGCCGCGGTCGAACTGCATGCCTTCGACGACGTCGAGTTCGTTTTCCAGACCCGAGCTGTCTTCAACCGTGATCACGCCTTCTTTGCCGACCTTGTCCATCGCAGCAGCGATGATGTCGCCGATCGAAGAATCGGAGTTGGCGGAAATGGCGCCGACCTGGGCGATTTCCTTGCTGCTGGTGCAGGGCACCGACATCTTCTTCAGTTCACCGACGATGGCGATCACGGCCTTGTCGATGCCGCGCTTCAGATCCATCGGGTTCATGCCGGCGGCAACGAACTTCATGCCTTCGTTGACGATGGACTGGGCCAGTACGGTTGCCGTGGTGGTGCCGTCACCGGCGATGTCGGAGGTCTTGGAAGCGACTTCCTTGACCATCTGCGCGCCCATGTTCTCCAGCTTGTCCTTCAGCTCGATTTCCTTGGCGACCGAAACGCCGTCCTTGGTCACGGTCGGTGCGCCGTAGGAACGGTCGAGCACCACGTTGCGGCCTTTCGGGCCGAGGGTTACTTTAACGGCGTCAGCCAGAATATTGACGCCTGCCACCATGCGGGCACGCGCGGAATCACCAAAACGTACGTCTTTTGCAGCCATGTTTTAACTCCTGAATTTAATTCGGTTGGCCTAATCAATCAGACCTGTGTAGTGAGTATTCGCTTACGTTGAAGCGATTACTTCTCAACCACGCCCATGATGTCTTCTTCGCGCATCACCAGCAGTTCGTCGCCGTCGACCTTGACGGTCTGGCCTGCGTATTTGCCGAACAGCACGCGGTCGCCGACTTTTACGTCGAGCGGAATCAGTTTGCCCTGGTCGTCTTTTTTGCCCGTGCCGACGGCGATGATTTCGCCCTGGTCGGGTTTTTCGGTTGCTGCGTCGGGGATCACGATGCCGGAAGCGGTCTTGCGCTCTTCTTCCATGCGTTTAACAATCACTCGGTCGTGCAGAGGACGGATTTTCATTGCAAAGTCTCCATTGCCTAAAGTTTCAATTACGTTGCGTAACAGGCGGCTCTTTGGAGCCGACAAAAATAGAAGCGGCGACCGAGTGATTAGCACTCATCGCCGTCGAGTGCTAATAGTAGGGGCGCACTGTGACAATTTCAAGGGCAGGGATAACTTAAATGAAAGATTTGGGTGTAAATAACCTGATTGAGCGTACCCGCGCCGCCGTCTGGCACCCCTGCACCCAGATGAAGCAGCTGGAAGCATCGCCGCCACTGGCGATCGCGCGCGGTGAAGGAGCATGGCTGATCGATACCGAGGGGCGGCGCTACTTCGACGCGATTTCGAGCTGGTGGGTCAATCTGTTCGGCCACTGCAACCCGCGCATCAACGCGGCGATCACCGACCAGCTCGGCAAAATCGAGCATGTGATGCTGGCCGGGGCGACCCATGCGCCGGTGGTCGAGCTGTCGGAACGGCTGGCTGCGCTGACCGGACTGGGCCACGCGTTCTACGGTTCGGACGGCGCCTCGGCCACCGAAATCGCGCTGAAAATGAGCGCTCACTATTGGCGCAACACAGACCAGACGCAGAAGAACGGCTTTATGAGCCTGCAAAACGGCTATCACGGCGAAACCGTGGGCGCGCTGTCGGTAACCGATATTCCGCTGTTCAAATCCACCTACGCGCCCTTGCTCAGACATTCGGTCCAGGTGCCGACACCCGACGCACGGTTGGCCGATCCGGGCGAATCCGCCGAAGCCTTTGCGCTGCGTTGCGCCGACGCGCTGGAAGCCCATCTCGCCGAACACGCCGCCACCACCGCTGCCTTCATCGTTGAGCCGCTGGTGCAGGGCGCAACGGGAATGGCGATGTATCACCCGGTGTATCTCATCCGGGCGCGTGAGCTGTGCAACCAATACGGCGTGCATCTGATCGCCGACGAAATTGCGGTGGGTTTCGGCCGGACTGGGTCGATGTTTGCCTGCGAACAGGCAGGCATCAAACCGGATTTCATCTGCCTGTCCAAAGGCATCACCGGCGGCTATCTGCCGCTGTCGGCGGTGCTGACGACGGATGCGATCTACACCGCGTTTTACGATGACGCCACCGCGCGCGGCTTCCTCCATTCGCATTCCTATACCGGCAATCCGCTCGCCTGCCGGGCGGCGCTGGCAGTGCTTGATATCTTCGAGCACGATCAGGTCATTGCCGCCAACCGGATCAAGTCACTTGAAATGACAGGGGCACTGGAAGAAGTGTCCGCTCACTCACGGGTGCGCCATTTCCGCCATGCCGGAATGATCTGGGCATTTGACGTGGCCGACGCCGGCCCCGGTTTCGCCACCCGCTTTCACGCTGAGGCGCTGGCGCAGGGGGTATTCATGCGCCCGATCGGCCACACGGTTTACCTGATGCCGCCGTATGTAATCACGCCAAGCGAGATGACGCTGCTGGCCGGGCGGGTGTTGCGGGCGTTGGAGCTGTCGCTCGCGGCTTAATTAACCGGAATCGCCAGCCAGGCGCTGGTGCCGCCGCCGACGCGCGGTTTGAGGGCGACCGTCCAACCCTGGGTTTCAGCCAGCTGGCGGGCAATGGCGAGACCGAGACCACTGCCGCCGGTGGCGCGGTTGCGCGAAGGATCGAGGCGGAAGAAGGGGCGGAACACCGCTTCGCGCTGCGCGGCGGGAATGCCCGGGCCGCGGTCGCGCACCCCGATCAGCAGCCCCCTCGAACCGCGCCGCCGCACCAGCTCCAGCCGCCCCGGGCCGCCATAGCGCAGGGCATTTTCCAGCAGGTTGCCGAGAATCCGCCTGAGTGCCAGCGGCGCGATGACCGCCCGGCACGGTGGCCCGTCGGCACGCAGATGGGTTTGGCCGGGCGATTGTGCCTCGGCGGCCTCAATCAGTTCATTCAGCAGGGCGTCGATGTCCGTGGCCTCGGCGGCTTCGCGCTCCTGGGCGCGGGCGAGTTCCAGTTGCGCACCGATCAGCGTTTCCATTTCGCCGACATCGCGCTCCATGCGGCTGAGCAGCGGCGAGTCGCGTTCATCGGCCAGCATCCCCAGCGCCATTTTGAGGCGGGCAAGCGGGCTGCGCAGGTCGTGCGAGACACCGGCCAGCAGCGTGCTCTGGTTTTCGCGCCGCGCCGCCAGCTGGGCGGCGGTCTGATTGAAAATCCGCGCCAGCTCGGCCAGCTCGTACTCGCCCGACTCCGGCAGCCGGGGCGGGCGCTCACCGCTGCCGATCTGGCGCGCGGCATCGGTCAGGCGCGCCACCGGGGCGGTGATGCGGCGCGCCAGCAGCCAGGCCAGAATCAGCGTCACCAGCAGGCCGGCGACGGCACTCCAGGCCAGCGCCAGCGAGGGGCGCGGCGTGATCAGCTCCTTGTCGAAGCTGAAACGCAACACACGCCGTGCCATCGGAATGTCGGCATGAAAACGACCATCGGTGGACTCGGTCACATGCAGGCTGGCACCCGGGTCGAGCCGGGTCGTGAGCGACTCCCGCAGGAAATTGAGATAGGGGTGATGCCCGACCTCGTCGCCCAGCGGCGCCTGGACTTCGCTCAACTCCATGTGGTGACTGAGCAGCAGCTCCGCCTCGAAAGCGGGTCGCGTCGCCGCCGGCAGCTCAACCCAGGTGCGCGCGGACAACACCAATAAAGCGGCCATGTCGTCGGCCGAGCGCTGGGCGAGGGGCCGCATGAGGTTGAAAAAAATCGCCGCGCCCGAGGCAAGCTGAAACACCAGCAAACCCACCGCGATGGTGAGCGCCGTATGGCGAAACAGCGAGCGGGGCGGTTTGCGGGTAAACCGTTTCACGCAGCACTCTCGCCGCGCGGCGAGAACAGATAGCCCTCGCCCCAGATGGTGCGCAGATAGACTGGCGCTTCGGGGTTAGGCTCGATCTTGCGGCGCAGGCGCGTCACCCGCACGTCGACGCTACGGTCGAACGGCGCGCGTTCGTAACCCTTGACCAAGGTGATGAGGTGATCGCGCGTCAGTACCTGGTTGGGGTGTTCGAGAAAAATGCGCAGCAGGGTGAACTCGCCGGAAGTCAGGGGGATTTCTGCGCCGTCGTGCAGCAGGACATGGCTGTTGACGTCCAGCCGGAACGGGCCGAAAGCTAGCGCCTCCGCTTCTTTCGGCGCAACGGCATTCGCGCCGCCGCGCCGCAGCACCGCGCGCACGCGGGCGAGCAGTTCGCGCGGGCCGAAGGGCTTGGCCAGATAGTCGTCGGCACCCACTTCCAGCCCCACCACCCGGTCGACTTCCTCGCCGCGCGCGGAAACGATGATGACCGGCGGGCCACCGTCGGTACGCAGCCATTTGAGCAGGCTCAAACCATCTTCGCCCGGCAGCATCAGGTCGAGCACCACCAGATCGGCACCGCGTTCTGCCATGCTGGCACGAAACGCTGCACCGTCGCCCACGCCTTCCACCTCATAGCCGCTGGCGCCCAGGTACGACGTCACCAGTTCGCGCAACGCAACGTCGTCGTCCACCACCAGGATGCGCTGCGCTGCGTCTTCGACCATTTGGAGTCCACCTTGCCCGGAATGCGAGAAGGGCCAATATTACCGGCAACACGCCACGCCCGCCGCCGCGTAACAACCTGTAACAACCTGTAGCGGCTACGTAAGACCACCGAAACGCCTGGTCGTGATACTGCGTCCACTGCCAGCGGAATTGAAACCGTGGCGGCAATCAACCCTCATGACTCACGCAAAGGAACCACAACATGAAAGCAAGCAAATCCACAGCAGCCGTTTTCGCAGCCCTTCTCGCACTGGGCGCAACCCTTGATGTGCAGGCAGGCGGCAAAGGGGGCGGTATGGGCGGTGGCCAGGGCGGCGGCATGAGTGGCGGCATGGGCTCGGGCCAGATGGGCGGGCAGTCGAGCGGCCTGGGTTCCATGCAGCAGAACAAGGGCCAGGGATCGGGCGACATGACGCGCACACGCACCCAGACCCGTGAGCAGACCCAGACCCGCACGCAGTCGCAGAGCGGCACACCGGACATGCAGCAGGACATGGCACAGCGCCGCGCCATGACCCAGATCCGTCAGAGCGAACCCGCTGGCGGTGCGGTGCCCGCAGCGCTGTAAAGCCAGTCGTTCTGCGTGGCGGACGAATTCGTCCGCCACGCAGCTTGAGCGCGCAAACCCCTGTGCCCGGTGCAGAATAGCCCGCTCATCTGTAATGGAATCGAACCCCATGAGGCTCATGTCCAAACCCCTTTTTCTGCTGATGCCCTTGTTGTTCATCACAACGGTTCAGGCTGCGCCTTACGATCCCCCCGCTCATGGCGAAGGCTCGGTCGTGTTCACGCCTGCCGCCAGACCGCGTTTCTCCAATCTGGACCCGCAACCGGGCGGAAACCTCGACACCCAAAACGCGCCGCGCAGCAACAGCCGTTACGGAATCGGCTATGACGCCCGTCATGGCATCAACGCGAACATCCGGAACCAACCCGGCCCCGACATGAACGCCATCCAGCCCATGCAAGCCCCTGCCCCTGCGCGGATCGAACCCTCCGGCAGCGCGGGTCGAGGCGGCAAAGGGCGTTAAGCGCGCTGCTACATGGCTGGCGGCCGTCTTTATTGTTTAATGAAGGAATCAACCATGTTTGCAAAACCCCTCTCGGCTTTCTCGCTTGCCCTGGCCTTGGCCGTCAGCGCACCGCTGCATGCCGCCAGCGTTTCCGCCACGGCCAAAACCACGCTATCGAGCCTGTCCACGGCCGAAAAATCCGATCTGCTTTTCATGCGTGAGGAAGAAAAGCTGGCGCGGGATGTGTATCTGACGCTCTACGAAACCTGGGGGCTGCCGGTATTCAGCAACATCGCCAGTTCCGAGCAAAGCCACATGGACGCCGTCCTCAAGCTGCTGCGCACCTACCGGCTGACCGATCCGGCAGCCGGCAAGGCCATTGGTGAATTCTCCAATTCAGACTTGCAGTCGCTGTATGGCACGCTGATGGAGAAGGGCCGTCTCAGCGCCCTGAATGCGCTGCAGGTCGGCGGCATCATCGAGGAAACCGACATGCGCGATCTGGTGGCCGCGATTGAGCGTGCCGACAATGCCGACCTCGACTCCACCTATGAAAACCTGCTGTGCGGCTCGCGCAATCACCTGCGCGCCTTCGCCAGCACGATCGAGTCCATGACCCGCCAACCCTATACCGCGCAGGTCATCGCGCAGGATGAGGTGGATGCCATTGTGAGCAGCCCGCAGGAAAAGTGTGGCGACCGCTGACCCCGGACTGATGTTGCTGATCAGGCGACAAATAGCCATCTGAAGATCTACTATCAACCAAGATGCGCATGCCGACGGGGTTGTGGCGGCGCGCCTCATTCCTGACAACCCCACGGCTCAAGGAGCACGAAAATGTTGAACAAGTCCTTATTTATTTCGGCGATGACAAGCAGCCTGTTGCTTGCCTTCAACCCGGCGTTTGCCGCCGATGCACCCGTGAAGAACCAGGCACAGGAACAGGTGTACGGCAGCCAGCTGATGACCCAACAGGAACGCACCGAGTACCAGGCCAAAATGCGTAACGCCAAAACCAACGAAGAGCGCGAACAAGTCCGCGCGCAGCACCACAAGGAAATGCAGGTACGTGCCAAGCAGCAAGGCGTAACCCTGCCCGATGAGCCGCCCGCAAAGGGCATGGGCGGTGGCATGGGTCCCGGGGGTGGTATGAGCCCCGGGGGTGGCATGGGTTCGGGCGGCGGCATGGGGTCAGGCGGCGGACGCTAAGGCGCCAGCGGGTCCTCAACGCCTGACAGAAAAGGTATCGCGCTTGCGGTGCCTTTTGTTTTAATGGGAGCATCCAGCGCCCACTCGTCACACGACTTACACAAGGAAACCTCCCATGAAATCTTCAAGCCTGTCGATTGCCGGCGCGTGGCTGTGCCTGGCGTTCAATCACGCGCTCGCAGCCGAGCCCCACCACGCCGCGCATCACGCTCCCGCAACGGATACGCGCAGCGTGCTGACACTCACGCCCGCCGAACGCGCCATGATCCTGGAAGAAATGCGCCTGTTTCTCGCCGGCGTGCAGACCATGACCGGCGCGCTGGCCAAGCCGGACATGGCGGCGGTGGCGCAAGCCGCGCGCGACATGGGGCAGAAAATGGTGCATGAAGTCCCCCCCGCGTTGCGCGCCAAGCTGCCGCAGGAATTCCGCCAGCAGGGTTTCTCGGTACATCGCGATTTCGACCAGATTGCGCTCGATGCCGACAGCCTGCAGGACGTCAGCCACAGCCTCAACCAGTTGTCCGCCACGCTGCAAAAGTGCGTCAGCTGCCACGCAACGTATCAGATCCAGACGCCTTTCCTCGACGATAGCCACTGATCCGCATGAAACTCGTTGCCCTGAAACCCGGCAAGCGCACGCTTCTCCTCGCGCTCGGCGCGTTGGCCTTTATCGCCGCTTTTGTCTGGCTGCTGACCACGCGCGGGCCGCTGGCGCCGGTGGGGGTGGAAATCGCCCGCGTCACCCGGACTGATCTCAGCCCCTCTGTCTACGGCATCGGCACGGTGGAAGCGCGGCGCGCGTACGCGGTGGGACCGACCCAGGCGGGACGGCTGTTGCGGGTGTGGGTGGATCAGGGCGACCGGGTGCGCGCCGGCCAGTTGCTGGCCGAAATCGATCCGGTGGACTTGCTTCAGCGCGGCGAAGCGGCGGCCAGTGCGGCGGCGCGCGCACGTCAAACCGCCCAGGCGGCGCAGGCGCAAG
>Ga0208375_1000991_pt1 | contig 34958 bp, 36 predicted proteins | sample RifOxyD1_FD_184038 | JGI IMG/M metagenome (GOLD analysis project Ga0208375, IMG submission 184038) | Soil microbial communities from Rifle, Colorado - Rifle Oxygen_injection D1 (SPAdes) | ecosystem: Environmental > Terrestrial > Deep subsurface > Rock core/Sediment | place: Rifle, Colorado... | reverse complement strand
TCTTCATGTGATTTCTCTCCTTATGAGAATAGTCTCCCATCTGTGTGGATGGGGTTGGTTTCCGTTTTCAAGTTTTTCAAAGATCGTAGCCTCGATGTTTTGAGATCTACATAATGGGCTCTATTATAAGCCCAGAGAGTAAATTTCAATAAATAAATTTTAAGCCTTTTTGGCTTTGACGAAGCTAACTAAACCAGCTAAGTAAGAAAGACTGGCTAAGTTAAAGAAAAGAATGTCTTCACCGGCAGTGTCAACAACCTCGTGTTCAACACAGGTGTTTGCGGCTCCGTAGACAGGGGTGCAGACGATGGACTTGGTGATGATTTTCTTGGTTTTGGCGTCGACTACTTTAGCCTCTTCATCTTTGATTCCACCTTTGGTGGTAGGCTCATCAACGTTTTCCTCTTTTTTACCGTCTTTGAGGGTTATGGTAGGCACACTAGAGCTTCCGGCTTGAGCTATTTTTGGAGTGGGAGTAGCGGTTGGAGTAGGGGTTGCAAGAACCTTAAGAGTTGGTGTTGCGGTAGGCGAAGGAGTCATAAAAGAGTCGACTTCGAGCTCGTTTGGAGAAACGACTTCTTGCTTGGTTACCTGTTTTGGTAAAGTGTTTTTGGAGAGAACGTAGGTAATAGCCCCGGTGAGGAGGAGGATAACCAAGATGATAGGCAAGATTGATTTCATATGGGCGTAATATACACTATTACAGGCTATATGTCAAGCTTATAATGTTTAATAACTTCTGAACTTCGTATATAATATTGGGTTATAGATGTATAAGATAGGATCGACAAAGGAAGTACTGTATACAGAACAAAAAGATCTGACAGAGGAACAGATAATTGTGACGCGTCAAACGTATGAGAGAAACGCAGATAGATATGTCCTAAACTATGAAAGAAGGGATGGTGCATTGGATGAGGCAAGACTCTTTACATTAGATCCATTTTTAAGAGAGTTTGAGAAGCAAGGTTTGGAAGGGAAAATTTTATTTACAGGTTGTGGATCTGGAAGAGATATGGAAGAAGCTGTTAAGCAGGGTTTTTCTGTTGTGGGCATAGATACCTCTTTGCATATGATAAATATTGGCAAAATAATGGGGATTAAGTCACCTATGATGGAAATGGATATGGAACGTATGGACTTTCCGGAAAATTCTTTTCGGGGCATTTTTTGTGAGACAGCTATTGCTCATATTAGAAAAAAGGATATACCGTCTTTGTTGGCTAGCTTCAGAAGGGTGCTGACACCCGATGGTTTGTTGCTTGTTACCTTTAGAAAAGGTAATGGTTTTGTTTATATGACAGAGGACAAGGTGGGAGGGAGGCGCTACTATACCTCTATGAGCAGAAAAAGAGCTGATAAATACTTGTTAGAATCTGGTTTTGAGATAATTGGGAAATCATCTCACAAAGTTGGAAGTAGACCACCATATTACAATTTAATTGCTATAAACAAAAAATGAGAATTTATTTTACCGCTGCCATATCGCTTAGTGATTTTTATGGAGAAAACTATAGAAAGATAGTGGATTGTCTTGAAAAGTTGGGTCACACTGTTATTCATGACCATATCACTAAAAACTCAATAACAAAAGTTTTTGATAAGACAAAAAAAGAGAATGAGGAGTATTACAAGAAAACTTTGAGGGAGATAAATAAAGCGGATGTAATTGTTGCAGAAGTATCATTTCCTTCAACTATAAACGTGGGACACGAGGTTGGCTTGGCACTGGACAAAGGAAAGCCAGTTGTTGCTCTTTACGCTGAAGACAAAGGGTCCCCTTTTTTTGAGGGTATTGGTTCGGATTTGTTTTTTTATAACGAGTATAGCCCAATCGATGTGGACTCCTTTTTGCCAAAATTAATGGATGATGTAATTAAAAGGGTTGATGTAAGGTTTAACTTCTTTATCTCGCCAGAAATTGGCAGATATTTGGACTGGGTGAATCAAAAGAGGAAAATACCTAGAGCAGCCTTTTTGCGTGGTCTTATTGAAAAAGCAATGAAACTGGACAAGGAGTTTGAGGATAAATGAAAGTTCTGTTTCAGGCATCGATTTTGCACAGAAATGAGAGAATGGAGGATTATGTGGCAATTGTTCAATGTTTAGAGAAATGTGGGTGTGAGGTACTAGGTGAGACTCTAGTCGTATCTAACGATTTAATTTTAAAACGAGGACATGTCGACAGAGTCAAATATTTTGAAAGATTTAAGAAAAATCTATTGGAGGCAGATCTGGTATGTTTTGAGGCGACGTACCCATCGACTTTACATGTTGGTATTAAACTTGCGTTTGCACTTCAGAAGGGAAAGCCAGTGATCGTTTTGTACAAAAAAACATCTCACCCTGAATCATTTGTGGACGTTTTTGAATCTGGTAAGTTGTTTTATGAAGAATATACTGCTAACAATTTGGATACAGTTATTAAATCTGGTTTGGAGTTTATCGAAAAAAACTCTGATGTTAGGTTTAACTTTTATTTACCTAGCGAACAGATGGACTACCTTGATAGAGTAAGAAAAGACAAGAGCCTTACGAGAACTGCAGTTTTGAGAAAGATTATCGATGAGGCAATGGGAAGATCTGAGGTTTCATGGCTCTCATTTCGTGATAATAGTACCTATTATTGGGTATAGGTTTTAGAGTGTATATTGGTTTTTTAAGTATATGAGCGAAGCCCATTTCTAGAAATGCATTTCCACCGATGTAGTTTTTTTCGTTGTTTTTGCTCCAGTTAGTTATGAGGATGCAGTCAGCAGACAATATGTTTCTATAATGTCTACGAATATAGTCGAACTTGATTTTTAGTTTGTATGTGTCCACGTATTTATTTTCTTTGATCAACTTGATGTGTTTGTCCTTGGCTGGGTCTGGCAAAATAACAACGTGCCCGTTCTGTTCCAGCTTGCTTTTGAGTTTGAGCATTTTTGGGTATGCAATCATTGATCCACAGACAACTATTTTCATAGTTTTTGACACATAATTCTATTTAGTGTTTCAATTACGTAGCTTGCTGAGGCGAGGTCATGGCTAGCTGTTTCTTTGTCGTAGCCGATTTCATACTGAAGAGCGGGACCTCTTTTGCGAGACAGATCGGTCGATATTTTTAGAATATTATTCTCCTCGTCTGGAGTTACTAGAATACCTTTTGCTTTTAGTATTCTTAAGAGTAGCGGTGCCTGATCGTGGTCCTTAGGATAATCGACTTGCAGCTTGGCAAGTGAGGCTTTTGTCACTAGCTCAACTGCTTCTTGTGATCTTCTAATAGACATGTTCCAACTTCCTCGACCAAAGGACTCTTTGGCGTGAAGTAGGGACTCTTGCGAGGCGCTTGTGAGCAAGTTAGCTTTTTTTGACATCATTTTTTTGTTTAAATTGATCCAAACCCATTTACCACTTGGTAATGAAATTCTTTTGGTGTTGGAGTTAATAATTTTTTGGACGGAGGCACTGGCAATATTTTGGTTGTCTTTGAGGATCAATCCTTCGATACTGGCATCGTAAAAAACCGGCAATTCGTGTAAAGGTAGTGAGCTGGGAACTAGAAAGGGGTAAATAGCTGGTGGCTGGGTGTTTGTTTCTACAAGTATTTTTGTTATCTGTTTGGTCAATTGCTTGTGAGTTATTTGTTTGTCATTGTAGACTAGAAAAATATCTATATCACTTTCTGGTGTTGTTTGATCTCGAGCCACCGAGCCAAAGAGGATAATAGACAAAATTTTATCGTCTAGTTTTTTGTTTACTTGGTCGCAGAAGTTGATTGCAATTTCTTTGTCGTTATTCCTATCAGGTGTTTGGTGTTTTAAATAGTTTCCTATCAAAACTATGTCATCGATATCTTTTTGTCTGTTCAGTTTTTTCTTGTAGTCGGCAACCAGGTTTAGAGGTACAAATGGGAGCTCATCTATAAGCTCAGTCATCGCTATCATCTTGTCGATTGAATATTTTGTTGGAGCAAACCACCAGTTTGAGATTTTTACATGACCGATTCGAATGAATCCTTCTTCATCTGGAATATTTGATGCTAGTAGGTTTTGCCAGAGCTTGTTTGTGACAATTAAATCGATATTTGGTGCCTCGCGGAGATTTCTTATTGCCAGAGTGGCACTACCAAAGATTGCATATTCACCTGATGGTAGCTTTAGATTTTTTACTTGATCGAGTAAGGCTTTTATATTCATGACTACGAACTATTGCTGATATCATCTAGAAATATTTCTAGTTCTCTGCGCATGTCTTCTGCTGAGGATGGTGAGTGGATTAGATTATCGTAGTCTGACTCTAAGTCGTATTGGAGTTTGTGTTCTATCATAAGGTGGCGAATTTCACCTCGATTCGCTTCGTTTGGATTCCAAAAACCAATCTGCATGTCAATTGTTTTTATTAATGTATCCTCGCTTTGTTGATTGCTACCCAGTAGGACAAATTCTATCTCCTTGTTTACAAAATACTCTACCATCGGAGCAAAGTATGGTTTTGGGGTACCACTTTGGTCAATTCCATTTGGTTTATATAGATTGTGGATTTGCTCTCTGCTGGGGGAGAACTTATGTGTTGAAATGATTGTTACGTGTTGGGAGAGTTGTGTCAATATTTGTGACCTAATAGGTTCTTGGGCTCCTAATGGTTTTAAAATGACAAAGCTTACGGATGTGAAGTTGTGTTCTCGTTCTGAGTTTTCTGCAAGTGTTTCTTTCATGGGGATATGATATGGCTGATGATCGTGGCGGGCAATGTGCAAAAATTGCAGAACAAGCATAAAATATCTTTATGAAGACAATCGCCTTGATAATTTTTTTGTTGGTTACCTGGTGGAAAAGGAGGAAAGGAAAAAAGTGAGGTGTTTATTTTGACTCCTTTGATCTAAAAAGATCTTGGGGCTATCTTTGGTTCAGTTTGCTTGAAAGGGTTTTGAGTAGATCTAGGGCAGGTGATAGTTGGTTATAAACTTCTTCGGCAAAGGCCTCGTTGTAGGTGTGGACAGTTTCGTTTCTTAGGTCTACTAGGCTTAGCCATTTTGTGTCATATTCAATCACTCCTTGTTGGTAGGCAATGCGAAAAGTTTCTTTTGGTGATTTTACTATTATTCCCTTGTTTTCTTCGAGATATGTTTTGAGTGTCTTCCAGGAAAGATCGAGACAGAACTCGAACCGCTGGATAGCAGAGTCTCGGACAATGTCAGTTTTTGGAAGGGCCAAAGACTCACCAAGTCTGCTAACTGCTTTAGCAAGCTGGTTAATTTGTTCTTCTAGTTTGAGCATATTAGTTTAAGTATATCTTTTTTTGGGAAGCAACTTTATTAAATTCACTTGAAACTTGGTTGAAGTTAACAACATCGATGGTATAGAGAGTGTTGAGATTATCTAGTTCCTCTTTAAATTTTTGGAGGCTATCTAGACTAATTGGAGGGTTGCTTTCTATACCAAGATCGATATCTGAGCGGTCGTCTCCTTTGTCTGTGGCCCTTGAGCCAAAAATAAAGATTTTAGTGGTTAGTAGGTCGAAGTGTTTTTTGGCAATGCTTAGAATGTCTGCTTTGAGTTGATCTTCTGGGTAGTGTTGAGGGGTCATGTATGTATTTTATAGCAGATTTTATTGCTTTTGGGTGGACGGTGTGGATTGTTGCCATTCAAGGAGACAGTCCTTAAAGGAATCTGTTTTGGTGGTGACTTGGTGGAAGAGCCGGAATGGTAGAAAGAGTTAAATCTCGAAGTTTTTTACTGTGTTAGCTATGTGTTTTTTGGCTACTTCCCAACTGATTTGTTTGTGCATTTTGGGGTTTGGTTGGTTTTCGGCGTCCTCGAAGAAGACAAGAGACTTGAGGAGGTGGAGAAGGTTGTAGTCGGTCTGAGTGTATTTTTTTGGTAGCAAACCAAACAGTTCTGTGAGGGAGTACTCTTGCAGAATGAAGAATAGGTCGAGAAAGTCTTTTTTTGAGCCTCTGGCGGAAATTGTGATGAGTTTGGTACATGCTATATCTATAACAGAGGACAGTTTCATGTTTTGAAAAATTATGGGGGTTTCGAGCAGACCATATGGATAATGAAGGAACTGTAGCTTAACACCCTCGGAATAACAATTTAATGTTCCAGATTCTAAAGATACGTCGGTGAGAGTGGTTATTTTTTCTAATTTTGTTTGGAGCAGTTGTGGGTCGAATTCATTTTGGGTAAAAAAGTCCAAGTCTTCGGATTCTCTGTGACCTAGGTGTAGCGCAAGGGCGGTGCCACCAGAGAGGTAAAAATTATCTAATACAGAGTGGTTGAGGCTTAGATTGTCTAAAATTGACTTTGTGTTTGGCGCTAGGGTTTCTGTGTGCATAGTTAGCTGAGGTATAGATTCCAAAAGTTTTTGGATTTTTTATCCATTTTGGAAGTGATGTTTTTTTTAAGGTCTTTTTTTGATTGTTTTTTGAGAAGCCAGCTAGTTGCCTTGAGGTTGCCTTTTTGCATGATGGTCTGAGAAATATACTTTTTGTGCTTAGTGTAGGAAAGAGAATTTAGATCATCGCCCCAGAAGAGTTTGCTAACAAATTTTGGTAATTTAACCATGGTTTATTATACCTTGAAACGGTTGTTAATTTGTTTTTGTGACTTGTTGGAGGAATGGGAAGGTAAGTAGTTGTGATTGTGCGCAATTTGAGGATTTGACTCCTTGATTTACGCGTAATTTGACCTTCAGGGTTGGACTTTGAAGGTAAGATGGGCTTGCGCTTGGGAAAGTTGTCGATAAAAACAACTAAGAGCTCTTTGTGTAGCGATTGGAAGATGGTTTGGAAGAGGAGGAAGTAGGAAAAACGTAGTTTTAAAGTAACTTAGACTTCACTGATCACATCAAACCCTTTGAAACTACCAGTAATAGCAAGCCCAATTATTTTGCCGTTACAAATACCTTTTTCTTTGATCTGTCTAGCTGTTTCGTTTAAAGTAGAACCAGAACCTACAGCGTCATCGATTAGGAGTATGTTATCGTGCCAACTGTTATCACTAACAACTATTGAGTGGCTCGCATTTTCAATGCGATCGGATAGTTTACTTAAACTTTTTTGAGGAACAGCGACGTCAGTTTTAATTTTTTTAATATTTATAATTCTAGTTTTTAGTTTGAGTTTTTTTTGAATTACAGTCATAAATTGAACTTGTCTTTTGACTGTGGGTGGTATAAAGCCAACACTTGTAATATTTTTTTCTTCAATAAGTTTTTTTATATTTGGAGCAATATCATTTATTAAATCTGTAATAAGTGGTTCTTGTTGGCTTTGCTTAGCGTAGAGTAATAGTTGCCCAAGTTTTGTTTTACCAAAGCGATCAATATTGTAAAAATCTAGGTAGTAGAGATTGTCTAGGAATACTTTCTTGTAAGTACCTTTGATCTTAGACATGCCGTCAATTAAGCCATTTTTCTTGTATTTTGAAAACTTTTTTATCATATTGATATACTCACTTGCGGTTTTTTCAAAAGGTAATTTTTGTTTTTGACACCATGCGAAAAAACCACTAACCCCGTTAAGTTTCTTTCCTGATGGTGTGATGAAAAGATAATTTTTATCTATAATCTTGGATATTTTTATTGGTAAACTTTTGACCGTGAGTGTTATCTTATCGTTAATTTGATAATAGACTACGGGGGGGTGACCTTTTTTTGTAAGAGCTCCTACCTTTAGGAGTGTTGAAAGTTGCTTGCGAACAGCTCTGGCTGTGATTCCTAAATGTTCAGCAAGCTCTTGACCAGTGACTTGTTTGTTGGTTTTAATGAAGTCTAGAATAGTTTTGCTTGTCTTCATAAAGCAAATATATCATGAAAGTTCCTAATATACTAGGAACTAGGAACTAAAGTAAGACTGCGAGTGGTGGGGTTGGTGGTAAACAATTATGCAAATAGACTGGTTTTTGCAGAAAATTCTAAATTGAGTTTGATTTTCAGGATCAGACCCAGCCTGCCGGCAGGCAGGTCCTTGAAGCTAGCATGGGGGTTCCGGAGTAGAGGGTTGATGTGTTTGTGTGTAACGGATGTGTATTTTGTCCCATAGCTTGACAAACAGGTAGGAATCGCATATATTATAGGAGTTCGAATGCTGAGTCAGAAATGGCTCTTAAAAATTTAAATAAGCTACAGGAGGTAGCCATGAAGAGACTTCTTTTGATTTTTGGTTTGTTGGCGCTCTTGGTTACCCCTTTGGTTCCGGTTTCGGCTGACTCTGATGTAATCACTATTGGGGCGAGAGTGGGCGGTGGTCGTGAGTATGGTCATCCGATTTATGATTGGAATCAGAACGTCCTGATGGATATTCTGTATCGCCCCTCTGTCGGTTATGATTACATCGAAATAGAAGCGGCGTTTTACGCCATAGCAGCTACTCCATGCGGGCAACCGGGGCAGCGCGAGTGTTGGTATGGATCCCATGTTGGGATTCTTAAAAACACTGTTTCTGATCCACCTGTTGTGGCTGGTTTATACCACAATGAGTGGGATGGCAAATACTACCTGATCGATACTGGGCAGTGTTTGCTTAAGGATGGTTGTTTGGACGAATAGTATCTTGGGTCGCTGTGAAAGGCGACCCATTTTTTGTACCCATCAGGGGAGGAGGTCATTTTTTTGTGTATATAATGCATATATGAATCCTGAAGTTAGCCATGAGGTTGTGTCTAGAAGAGACTTCTTGAAGTTATCTGCTACTGGATTATTGGGTTTAATGTTGCCACCGCTTGAGCTTAATGCCTACCGAGAAGATTTGGAATGTGTTAGTGTTGATTTTGAGTTTGTAAACCACAGAAAAGATAGTGATATAAAAGGTGTTCGGACTAAAGTTGAAGATTCTGATTTGATTATTGTTGAAAATATCGGTTGGGATAAAGAAGCATTGGAGTTTTTTAATAAAGTGTCAAAAGGTGAAATTACGAAGGAAGAAATCGTTGGACGGGGATACAATTCTTACTATACTCAGTTACTAAACGAGATAAGCGGATCGAATAAAAAAATAGTCTTTGCTGATGTACCAAAATACTCTAATTTGGAAATCGAATGGTACACTGTTCGTGAAAACTTTTTGGATTTTTCTAAACCATTTACACAACAACTTAGAGAATTGTATTTGAGTTTTAGAATGTATGCGGACTGGCAAAGGAGGAGAGAGAATGAAGTTTTGAAAATGACTTTCAAGGAGATTAAAAAGTTTAAAAACGAACAAGAGAATAAATTACTAGCAACAAACGTTTTAGTGGTTTATGGGGCTGCGCATACAAGACTGATGCATATATTGAAAAAAGATATGGATTCTAGTTTTTCTTTTCCGGACAACAAATTTTTGTTTTCTTACGAGTATGAGGCCAAAAGGAGATTTTGGTTTGCTGATGATGATGTTGACCCAAAAAAAGTATCATTGCCCGACGTGGATTTGATGGCACATGTTGTTCTGGAAAAAATACTGAATAATTATTTTTATTTACCTAATGAAAAATATTTTGCTAATACATCTGATCTAGATAGATGGTTTAGGGGAGTAGTTGAAAGTTTCGATTTTCAAGAGATTAAACAGTTGTGGAATGAGAGGTATTCGGAGTTAAAAAAAAGTGATCCAATGGGAAGATTTGTTCCTAAAGAAATGGTTCTAAAAATTGCTGAAATGATGAGAGAAAAGGGAGTTGAGGAAAAGTACGTCTTGAGTGGTATAAATAATCTTTGAGTTGATTGTTATTTTTGGTTAGGTAGCTTGTTATGGTTTCGCTATTGTGGTTAAATTAGTTTATGTGGAACAGTAAGGTGTTATGCGCTGCTTTTGTTTTTGTGTTTTTAGTCTATGTATCTTTGTATTTTGGTCTTTATAGCTATCTACGAGCATGGGTGGCGATAGTCACTGCTGGTTCAGCGAACCGAGAAGTTCTTCAAATAGAATTTTTCGGTGATGAAAACACGCCTAGTGTCTATCGTGGAATTTTGGCTGGAATAGGTTCTAGAAGAATTTGGATATGGGGAAAAAATGGTCTTAAACACTTTGATTTTAAGGAAAACACTAATTATGTATATATTGATTTTTGTTCTAAAGGTATCAACGTCGTCACTAGGATGTTTGAGTATCCAGGATCAGGAGTTCCGTCTTATGCATTTTCTGACCCAAAAAAATTCAGTGGTGTTACCTCACCGGGCGATATTGCTTTAGTTTTGGTCTCAGTCAATAATGAAAAAAAAACTTTTAGCACTATGGATCAAGTTTGGGTTCATAGTAGGTGGCCACATTTTAAAAACAATAAATATACACCTCGATGTATAAACTAAGAAGCCTTTTGTTTTTTTTAGTTTTACTCTTTTCATTTTTTTGGCTGGCTTCAACACCTACGCTAGCAGCTAGTTGTACTTGCGACTTTGTTGAGCTATCTAGAAACCCTGATGGTAGTGTGGTTTATGGTTGTCCCGATGCTTGTACTGTGTCTGATGTTCCTGGTGGTACAGTTGGGGTAAAATGTGATCCACCAGAGGAGGCGTGCAATCAGAACTATAATTATGACCAATACGTAGGTTGTTGCCAATCAGAAGCTGGTGGAGGAGGTGGAGGGGGGTGTAGTTGGTCACAGGTTAACTGCCCCAGTGGTTGGACGAGGGGTGGAGAAGTGGTTCAGGTTAGTTGCGGAACTTCGTATTGTCCTGCCCCTGGAACTGCCCAAGCTAGTACTGGTTGCTGTGGAAATGGGTTTACTGATGAAAATGGTGAATTTGTTTGTGCCAATGGACAAGTTACAACATATAATTGTTGTGCTCCCGGGTCACCGTGGGCCTGTCAGGTAAGTGATACCGGTGGTACGGTCACTACATTGCAACAGTGGAGCAGTCGATATAGTTGTGGGGATAGTGATGGTATTGATGTTTTTATTAGCACCACTCAGTCGAATGTGGAAAGATGGAGATACAAAACATGTGATGGTGACTGGGATCCAAATACGGAAAAATGTGAAGGGTCGATGGTCTGGGTGATTGATTACTATTGGAATACGACTTGCCAAGATTATTTAAAGTCGTGCGCTTGTACACCGATATGTTCAGCCGGTACAGCACCGACATTAACGTCACCTGCAGATGCAGCAATTTATAGTGGTCCAAGTGGAGCGGCAAGTGTGGCATTTGATTGGGAGGAGCCAAGTAGTTGGGGTTCACAGGAGACGGGAACAGATAGATCTTATACATTATGTGTTGGTGCAAATTCTTCTGATCCGTGTAATGGTGGACAGACTTTTACAGTGGGGTCTGGAGCAAGCCCAACAACAGAGACAACTCAAAGTATTACCTCTGGAACAAAGTATTGGGGTGTAAAAGCGAATAATATGTGTGGAATGAGCTCTTCAATATCTACTTTAAGAAATATTTGTGTCGAAGGACATACTTTGCCGGGGGATGCTGGTGTAGGGAATGTTTATTACTCACAATGGGGAGCATGTAATGTAAACACACACAAAAGGACAAGAACCTGTGCTGAAGACTGTGGAACAGACAATTGTACGGCTGCAGCTGCGGCTGGTCTTTTGGAAGAAGACTGTGAAGCGGAGATTAGAGGAACCTTGTTTGACGCAACCAACCTTACTTCTTGCCCATCGTTTGACCCTAACACTGGATACTTGATAGGAGTAGATACGACACTAACACCAAATAACAGAACTTTTGATATAGCGGATCAGAGTAATGTTCCTACTCACCCCTGGGCGTCGATTACTGCCCCGGAAACAGATTCTTCTGGTAACTATAACGTGAGGGTTTATGCACCGGCAACATATTCTTACGACTTTAACGACTTGCGGGACATGTACATTGTCAGTACTGGTCCGAAGTTAACCTGTGTCAGCTCTGTTGCAGTAGTGCCAGGGAACCCAACTAACTGCGGAACACAACCTTGTACGGTGGTAAACAATATGAGTTTTGGATTTGAGAGATATTGGGGTGGTTGGTGGCAAGTGCAGGGCGCTGGAGTGCATGGTGAAACCGGTTTTAGAAGCAGTATCCCTACTGCTCTACCAAGTGAACAATCACTGATTTTGCCAGATCCAACAACAGGAAACAGAAGAGGAATTGCAAGTTACGGTGTGGCATCGGACACCATGCTTGGGGTTAACACCAATGCAAAGGTAAGTGCCTCGTTGTGGCAAGCTTTGTCAAATTATGACGGAGTGATTTATGACCACGCTTATTTTAACCAGCAGTTTAAAAAATACGCAACGACAGTGTGGGATGGAATAAGTCCGATAAGCTATGACGATAACGGAAGTGGTTATCAGATATTTAAAGTGACAGGGAATGTGACTGATTTTAATTACAACCCGACTGGGACTCAGAAAGTTATTTTCTTAGTAAGTGGAGATGTGACTATAAACAGCAACATTGTGGTTCCTGATGGGGCGTTTTTGGCAGTTTTATCTAGTGGAAGTATTAGTTTTGGAACTTCGGTTACCAGTGTCGATGGATGGTATTTGGCTGATAGTATTTATGTTCGTTGTGTAGATGCTAATGCAGACACTGATTGTGATAGAACCGATGTGCAGTTTGTTGGGAATGGTTCGTTTGTTGGCTGGGAGAGAATAGTATTAAGCAGAGATCGAGGAGGCGACACGAATATTCTGGGTCCATCTGAGAAGTTTAATTATCGAATGGATTTGTATAACAATGCTCCTGACCCGATGAAGATATTCACTAAGAAGTACAAGCCGTACGTGCCGTAAGACTGTAAGATATATAGATGGAAAAACATCCTAAGATTGTTGATATAAACGGTGCCCTGGTTGCCTTTTACCCAATAGATGGTTTAAAAGCTGTAGCTATTGATTTTCAAATTAGAGGTGGCTCATGGTATGAAGCGGGTAATTGGTGGGGTAAAGCACACTTACTAGAGCATATGATGTTTCAGGGGACACAGAATTTCAAAAACCATGACGCAATGGAGGTTTTTAAAGAAGAAAACGGTATCTATACAAATGCCAGAACAAGCGGTTCTTGTATTGAGGCATACGGAAGAATGCCGAGTGAGTCTTTTGTTAAAGGAATGGATTTGTTTAACGAAATGTTATTTAAGCTGAAAATATCAGATGAGGCACTAAATAAACAAAAGAGGGTTGTGAAACAAGAATTTGAAGATAGAATATCGCGTCCTACTGCACGATTTTGGGAAAAAGGAATGAAGCAGTATTTTGGTGAGGGTCACATCTATACTCGAGATGGGATTGGAAAACGAGAATGCTTTGAAAATGCGACCAAGGAAGATTTGCTTACTTATATGAAAAAAGTGGTTGTTCCTGCGAACATGGTTATTTCTATAGCAGGAAAGTTTGATATTAGTGAGGCTGAGGTTGTTTTGAGAAAAATGCTGACCTTTGGCGGGAAAAGAATGAATTTAAAAACTGGACCGATAAAGACGAATTATGAAAGATTGGCTCACTTTGAACACAGCATGTCTAGTGCAACTGTGCAGATTGGATATAAAACAGTTGGATTAGACAAAGTTACTTTTGAAGATAGGGTGAAGATCGGCTTGGGGTCGTACTTACTTGGGGGCGGTGGAAGATCTGTTTTGTACAAAGTAATAAGGGAAGCTTTGGGTCTTGCGTATAGTATATCAAGTAGTATTGATTATTATCCAAATGTAGGCTGGTTTGAGATTAACACTGCTGTGAAGAAAGAAAATGTGGAGATGGTGATAGGAGAAATAGATAAATCATTAAACAAATTTGTTTTAGAAAAGATAGATAGCGAAACCTTTGCTAGATCTAAGAAATATTTGGTAATGCAAAGAGAAATGGCGTATGAGTCTGCTATGGGAACAGCATCAAGCATGGCGAGTTCACTTTTTTGGTATGGTAGTGTTGTAAGTCCAGAGGAATACGCCTTGGTTGTTGAAAAGGTTACAGAAGCTGAGGTCAGAGAGGTTATAAAAGAAATTATTTACAAGAAAAAGGCAGCGATAGCTGTAATGTCTTCGTAAACTCACTAGACTTGTTCTATACTTTATTGGTGAGGATTTCTGTTTATAAAAAATGTCTTTTGTTTGGGCTGGCGCAAGTAACCAACTACAGGGTTGATATGTTGGTTTCTGTTGTTAGCAAGATAGTTTCTTTGCTGGGGGTGGTTTTTTTGTGGTCGATTATTGGCAAATCGACTGACAATGTGGGGAGTACAAACTCTTTGTTGGCATATTTTTTGATTGCCAATGGAGTACAGGGTCTGGTGGATGGGGAAAGTTTGCGGTTTTCTAAGGAGATTAACGCTAAAGTAAAAATGGAAGGACTGAGTGGTTTACTTTTGCGACCAGTAAACCCGATTTTGTATATGTATAGCAGTTTTTGGGGTACAAGAGGTGTTGCTATGACTATGCAACTACTGCTAATTGGTTTGGGACTTAGCTTTTTGGAAAGGGTCGAAGTTTTCCAGATAGTTTTGTTTGGAGTCAGTTTGGTTTTGGCATTTATTGTTGCTTTTGTTTTTAATATGTTTATCGGAAGTATGTCTTTTTGGACCCCGGAAGCCAATCATTTGCAAAATGTGATGTCGCATATATTAAAAGTTTTTAGTGGAGTTTTGATACCAGTGTCATTTTTTTCTGGACTAGCAAAGCAAGTTTTATTATTGTCTCCGTTTCCGATACTGGCCTATCTACCGTCAACAGTTTTGCAAAAGAATGTGGACAATACAGAGATTTTGACTATTTTTGGGGCTTCTGTTTTTTGGTGTTTGGTATTGTTACCTGTCAGTATTTGGTTTTGGAAGAAAGGAGTAAGGCGTTATGAAGCAATCGGTATTTGAAGAGGTTGGTTTGAGGTTAAAAATAATGAAAGTAAATGCGGCTTTTAGTTTTCGGGAATCGATAGCTTATTCTGCAAATAATTGGGGAGGACTTGCGTCGACTGTTGTATACATGATTACTTATTTGGTATTTTTGGGTGCGATTTTTGGAAGAGTAAAGACGGTGGCAGGATATAACTACTCTGAAATTTTGTTATTTACATTGGTTTCTCAGTTTAACTTTTATTTAGCTTGGATATGGAGCATTAAAAACATCGAAACTTTGGGAGAGAGTGTAAAAAGCGGGTTTTTTGATTTGATTTTGACAAAACCACTGCCCACATTGTGGTATGTGACCTTTTTGAAGATAAACTTGACAATGCTTTTGATAGAGATGTGGCCAGCAACTTTACCATTGATCTACTTATTGGTGAAAAACGCGGAGTTTGTGATTAGTTTGCCTGGGTTGCTTTGGGGGAGTGTGATTTTTATTTGTGGACATATAGCAATTCATTGCATGCAGTTTGTTTTTGGTTTGGGGGCTTTTTGGGCTGGGGAGTATAAGGCTATGAACAGTTTGTCTTATCAGATTGCTTTTTTTGGGGACTCGGTGCCGATAGAAGCATACCCGAAGTGGTTTTTGACTTTGGGGGTGTCTATTTTTCCGTTTTTGTTGCATACGGCTTTGACGACCTCGTTTATACTGGGGAAGACGACTGATCTAAGATGGGTTTTGTGGTCGGTACTGGTGATGGTGGTTTTTTTAATAATCAAAAAAAAGATGTGGGAGAAGGCTTTGAGAGCCTATTCTTCGGCATCGTCGTAGCGTATGGAGAAAATAATAAAAGTAGTTGATTTGGTAAAAATATACGAAATACCTGTTAAGCAGTCATTTTGGAAAAGTATTTTTTGGAGTAAAAATAAAGATTTGTTGGCGGTGGATAGAATTAATATTGAGATAGAGGAGGGGGAGTCGGTAGCCCTTCTGGGACCAAATGGAGCTGGTAAAACAACGACTCTAAAAATGTTGACAGGCTTGCTTTACCCTACGAGTGGGGAGATAGAGGTGTTGGGTTTTAGACCAACAGAGAGAAGACGTGAGTTTCTTAAACAAATTGCCTTGGTAATGGGAAACAAGAATAGTTTGTCGTGGGATCTTCCTGCTAGAGCTAGTTTTGAATTGTTTAAAGATATTTACGAAATAAAGCAAAGAGATTTTGAGAGCAGGTTGATGGAGCTTTCGGAGTTACTGGAAGTGGTGGAGTTTTTGGATAACCCGGTAAGGAAGTTATCGTTGGGGCAGAGACTGAAAATGGAGCTTATCGGGGCGATACTGCACAGACCAAAACTATTATTTTTAGATGAGCCGACTATTGGGTTGGACGTGGTGTCCAAACGCAAGATAAGAGGTTTTTTGCGACACTTAAATAAGATAGAGAAAACAACCATAATACTGACAAGCCACGAAATGGCGGATATAGAAACGGTGAGTGACAGGGTGATGGTGATAAATGGGGGCGTAAAAGTGTTTGATGATAGCTTAGAAAAACTATTACACAATTACCAAGACAAGAAATATTTGACAGTGACTTTTGAGAAGCCAGTCAAAAGAGTAGAGTTGGAGAAGTTGGGAAAAGTTCTTAGCAAAAAAGAATTGGTGGCGACTTTGGAAATTTCTAAAAAGAATCAGGGAAAAGTAATGGCAATACTGACTGAAAGTTATGAAGTAGATGACATAGATGTTCGCAGTGTACCACTGGATGAGATCGTGGAGGATTTGTTTGGGAGGACAAAGTAGGTATTTGACATTCGGGTAATGTTTGGAATATATTGGAGCTATGGTAAAAGAAAAAGTAGAGGGGGTGGCTTTTTTTGAAGGGAAGAACATTAGAAGGCATTGGGATAGTGAGAAAGAGCTTTGGTATTTTTCGGTGGTGGATGTAGTGGCGGTGTTGACGGAAAGTATTGACCATCTGGCTTATTGGCGAAAGTTAAAACAAAGATTGAGGAAGGAGGGTGGTGTTGAAACCGTGACAAAATGTCACGGTTTGAAAATGATGGCTGCAGACGGCAAAATGCGTATAACAGATGTTGCGGATACAGAGACTTTATTTCGCCTAATTCAATCTATTCCTTCACCAAACGCTGAGCCATTTAAATTGTGGCTCGCGAAAACTGGCTACGAGAGACTTGAGGAAACAGTTGATCCGGAACTAGCTATAAATAGAGCTTTAAAAACATATTTGCAAAAGGGGTATAGCAGAGAGTGGATAAATTTGCGTTTAAAGAGTATTGAGCTTCGAAAAGAGTTAACTGATGAGTGGGAGGATAGAGGTGTAAAGGAAGGTATGGAGTTTGCGATTTTGACAAATGAAATCACCAAGGCCTGGTCTGACTTGACAGTGAAGCAGTATAAAAATGTAAAAGGTTTAAAAAAAGAAAGCCTAAGAGATAATATGACAAATATGGAGCTGGTTTTGAATATGTTGGCTGAAACAGCAACAAAGGAAATTTCTAAATCTAAACAACTAGATAATTTTGAGGATAACAAAAAAGTGGCTAGAGAAGGTGGTTCTGTTGCTGGAAACGCAAGAAAAGAAATAGAATCGAAAACTGGTAAAAGTGTTATTTCGGATAAGAGCGCAAAAGAGATAGGGCTGATAAAAAATCCCCGATTGCTCGAGGATTAAGATTTTTTAAGGAATAACTTGGACTATTGTTCCAACTTCTGCCCACTTGAAGACTTCTTCGGCGTCTTCTACCCTCATATTGACACAACCATGTGACATGGGAGTGCCAAAATTGTTATGCCAGTCGGCGCCGTGGATAGCATAATCACCAAAGAAATACATTGTGTATGGAACTTTTGGGATATTATAGCCTTCACCTGACATTGGGGTTGTTTCGAACTTTACCCAAATTTTGAAAACTCCGGTGACCGTAGGGTAGTTGGCTGTTCCAGACGAGATAAGATAGCCTTTGATACGCGTATCACCTTCGTACGTGTAAAGCATTTGTTCGGAGAGAACGATGAGTATATGTTTCTCGCCTTCTTGGGCTTTGTAGATTTGGTCTACATAATACGGATCAATATTTTTGTAGTCTTCTTGATTTGATGATATTTTTAGCTGCTGACCAATTTCTAAGAAATTTGGGTTAGTGATTTTGTTGAAATTGGCGAGATCAATCCAGCTTATATTAAACTTGTTTGCTATACCAGTGAGGGTGTCGCCAGGTTGGACTGTGTAGTAGGTGATGGGTTCTGGAGTAGGGGTTTCTATTGTTGGTGTAGGTGAGGAGACAGGAGTTGAGGTTTCCTGCAAAATAGCAAGATTTTTGGTTGGTATTGTAGTTGCTGTTGGGGCAATATAGAAGTTGCTGGATTTGGGGAGTACAAAGTAGAAGAAGCCAAAAACCAGACAAACAAAAAGCAAAAAAAGTAAAATAATTCGGCGAAGAGACATGGAGACCTCCAAGATATTTTTTCAAAGTGTCGGCCAATTATAACTAGAAGAGCAAAAGAAAACACCCCGTTGTAACGAGGTGTTTGGAATCTATGGGAGTTCTACCCAGTAGCTCTGCTCCCAACAAGTAGTGTCGTGACTGTAGTAGAGGCGAACTGTGGTGCCTTCGACCTGAAAGTCGTAAATATCTGATTTCAGCTGAAAGTCCACATCCTCGAGGGAAAGTGACTGTGAGATTTTCCAGCCCTCGTCCGTCCACGAGTACAGCGAGATTTTGTTGTTGCTGAATTTGCCACCGCAGGACTTTTCCGTATTGAACATAAGGAAAAAACCTTTGGACAGTGGGAAGCTATGGGTGATGTCGTAGCTATCGGGGGGATAGTTTAAGTAGTCGCTGTTTTTATCGATTTTGAAGCCCATTACACGATACACGTAAAGAGCTTCCATGACGTCTGTGGGACGTCTGGTGACTTTTTGCTGGTACTCTGCATCCTTTTGTGCCCAGCTTACCTCAGTTGCTTTGTCCCACCGGACGAATATGTAGATGAAAAACAACCCAAGCAGTGCAAAAAAAGCCACTTGTAACAAAAATTTGTATTTGTGCATTACCTTTTCCTTCCTTTCCAATTTAATGAACTTGCGTTGACCTATATTATACAGCGTTTGTTGTTTAGATAAGAGTGGCTATATATTGACATCTTTATTGTTAAGTAGGTAGAGTGGTATATGGACAATGATGTACTACATATGACTGGTGCTAATGTAGAAATTTCCAAATGGATAAAAAAGAGATCTGGGAAAGTTGTACCTTTAGATCCCGCTGCAACTCATGTTGATAGCGGGGCGTTGGATGGTGATTCTGTTTTGAGATCTGAATTGATGGAAAAGTATCGTAGTGGTGATCCGAAGACTCGTCGCGAAGCATACGAAGAGTTGCATAGGAGAGGCTGGATATAATAACTGAAAGTTGTTTGCTCTGGTTATTTTATTCGATTCGCTAAAACAAAAAAGCGAACTGGTGAGTTCCATAATTGGCAGGTATACAGGATCAGATCCGCATTATATTCGGGTATTTCGGTGCCTGTTTTTACCGAGTAAACTTCGTACTCGAACTGGCGCTGCTCCCAGATGATTTGGATTTTGTCACCTTCTTTGAGTTTAGGAAGATTGTAGAAGGAGTTAAGCTTTCGGAAAGCCGCTGACCAGTCTAGATAGCCCCAACGGTGAGCCGCAAGGATAATAGGCTTGTTGTCGGAAGAAAGGGGTGTGGCGAAGTCTGGGACTCTCCAGATGCCTTTCCTGAGGATGTTTTGCCAGTCGTCTCCTTCGTGAAGCACACTTTTGACACCAATGGACTCGATAATAAGACCATTGTCGGCCGGAAGAGTGGGATCGACTCTGGGGAGGTTTGTGGTTGGCTCAGGGACTGGCTGTTGCCCTGTGGGGGTAGGTTGGGCAGTAGGTATTGGGCTGACTGAATCTTGTAGTGTTTGAGAGTTTACAGTAGAGGCAATGGTGTTGGCTAGATTTTGTGAGGTATTGGTATTTACCCGGTAGTAGATGTGTGGCCAAGACGGCAAAACAGCAAAAAGAGCGGCAAGAGCCCAAAGAAGAGTGCCTGTTTTGGTGTAGAGGCTTTTTTTGCTAATCATATTTAAGTTTAGCAAATAAAAACCCCCCTAGATTTAGTTAGGGGGATTGGGTGATGTTGTTAGTTAAAAGAATGCTGCGGCTGTTTTGGATTGCCATTTCTATCTGGTAAGAAATGTTTTGTGGTATGGGATCTGCAATGAACTCGATGGCTTCGTTTCCAATATGTCCTGTAACAACTGCGATAACTTCGCCATTTTGGTTACAAACAGCCCCACCGCTTGAACCTGGGCTTGTTGTAGTGTTTGTCGATGCCAGTTTTAGTGTGTATGGCTCAGATGGGTGCGAACTTTTAACTATTGCAATAGAGAATTGTGCCGTAATGGTTGATCCTGGATAACTAAAAACAAAATAGTTGGTGTTACCCAAAGGTAGGTTTTCGCCTGTTTTTATTTTATCAATGCCAAGCGGTTTGGTATTTTCTCGGTCAATTCTAGCAAGACTAAAGACAGAGAGGATACCTGAATCTATGCCGATTTGGCCGCTTGTAGCAACAATAGGATAATAATTTAGATATGCAGTGTTGTAGTCTTTATACAGGCTTGTACTGTCACCAGGTAGTAATGTGTATGTTGGTGATATTTTTTCTGATACCGCATGATTGCTTACAAGTAGATAGTAGACCCAGATATCTTTTCCTTGGGGGTCTGTCCACTTTTCTTCTAAAAGAATGGTGCCGGATGAAGAATGACCGTCTTTTGGGATGATCATGGTCATACTTTGGGCACACGATTGTGGTGCTAAGGACCATGTATCTGGAGTAAAAAAGGCCTCTTGTTGAATGTCAATTACGGCAACTCTTGTTTGTTCAGCTTGTGGGTCAGTTAGAGTTTGGGTGGCCATAATGGTGGTTATCGGCTGTTGCTGGCTGTTTTTGCAAGCCAAAGAGGAAAGTAATAAGATTGCAAAAAGGTGGAACAATCGATTTTTTTTCAAGGTGGACTCCCGAATAGCGGATTTTTGGGATATTTTATCCTATAGCTTCAATTTGGTCAAGGTGTTGATTTGTCAGAGACGGAAGATAAATACACAAAAAACTCCGTCCTAGCGGACGGAGAATGGCATCTTTTTTTTGGTATCAAAGTAAACCCAAACTAGGTAGAGGGTCAAAACAGTGGGTAATAAGCAGATTGCTCTTAGTATTGTTTCAGAAGCAAAAAAGGCAATTGCTGCCCCGATCAATGAAGCAACACTACCAGAAGCGATAAGGCCAAAAAGTACGCCACCTGCGAACTCGTATCTTGCTTTTCTTGAATACCGCCTCTTGGTATCGTGCCAATTGACATTTATGGCTCTCAGAAAAATACCTATAATGAGTGACATAAAGAGGCTAGTTGTAAGGCTAGCTGTAGTTGCTAAATAGTCATTCTGGCTTAGTGCATAAACCCCACCCATGCCTATAAAAAATGGTAGACAAAGGGAGAACCAAAGCGTCAACTTGAGATGGTTCATAAAACTAGGCACGATGGCCTCCTTTTTTAATGTGGATTTGAAGTAAAAGCGGATGGTTAAATATACCCTATAGCTTTGCAAAAGTCAAGTATTGATCCTATAATAGGTGCTTGACAAGGTGTGCTATGGGGTGATACAATACGCACTAGATTGTTACAGATGAGCTAATTGAAGGTGAAATGGGTTTGGTTTGTAGTGCCACTTTAAAACCGGCGCTACGGCTAAAGCCTTACGCGTTTCACCCTTGATTGGCTTATTTTTTAATGTGTGAGGATTTGTGTTGACTTGCGAGAAGATAGATGTACAATATGTTTAGTTGAGCTTGATTTCCCTTCCTAAGTTTACTCTCTACCCAAAAGATTCCAACAAAATTAATGTTTTTTCCAAAAAATTGTCTATAAAAATTATTAAATCTATTCAGATTTTATGCCTGTAAGCCGCAAAAAAGTTGAGGTTGCTCCAAAAGTAGCCGAAGAAATCACCAAAATACCAGAAGTCGCCATAACCCCAGAGATTGTTAAATCTGAGCCTGTTGTTGCTACAGCGCCCGTGCAGCCTGCACAACCAGTTCAATCTGCTCCTCAACAACAACAGCACCAACAAATGAGACCTAGCTTTCAGCCAAGGTACAACAATTTCAATAATCGAAACCAAAATCAGCGAATGTACAGCAACAGCAGGCCAATTGTGGCCAGCGAGCCAGTGGTAACTGAAGAAATTACTGGTATTTTTGACCAAACAAACAACGACGGTAGAGGAATGGTTAGAGCCGGGTTCCGTTCGTCTGAGTTGGATGTCCAAGTTTCCTCCATGATGGTAAGACAGATGCGTCTTAGAGCAGGAGACATGGTTACTGGGTTAGCTCGTAAGGCAAAAGAGAATGAGGCTTATGGAGCCATGATGCAGATAACCAAAGTAAACGGGGAAGAGCCAAACAAAATGTTTGATAGGGTCAGATTTGAAAAAGGAATCCCAATTTATCCATTTGAAAAAATAAAACTGGAGACAGGGAAAGAAACTTTGTCGACTCGTCTTATTGATATGGTGGCGCCTATTGGTCGTGGACAACGCGGATTGATAGTTTCACCTCCTAAAGCAGGAAAAACAACCATAATAAAAGAAATTGCTAGTGGCATTGCAACAAATTACCCTGAAGTTCACTTGATGGCGGTATTGGTTGGTGAGCGCCCAGAAGAAGTTACAGATATTAGCAGACACATATTGGCGATAACTAAAAATAGTGCTATGCCCGGGGAAACTGCTGCCAGTAATTTTGACGAAAAGGCAGAAGACCAGACAAAAGTGTCGGAGCTGGCCTTAGAGCGAGCAAAGCGCTTGGTGGAAATGGGGAAAGATGTAGTTATCTTGTTGGACTCAATTACTCGCTTGGCTCGTGCATATAACCTGGCTATTCCTACTTCTGGTAGAACATTGTCTGGTGGATTTGATCCGGCCGCTCTTTACCCACCAAAGAAATTCTTTGGGGCAGCCAGAAAAATTGAAGGCGGGGGAAGTTTAACTATTATTGGTACGGCTTTAACTGACACTGGTTCTCGTATGGATGACTTGGTTTACGAAGAGTTTAAGGGAACAGGTAACATGGAATTGCATTTGGATAGGAGATTGGCTGAGCGTCGAATCTATCCTGCCATTGATGTAATGAGGTCGAGTACTCGCCGAGATGATTTGCTATTTGAATCTATGGATTACCAGAGCATAATATTGATGAGAAGAATGCTCGATATGCTTAACGATGGTGAGAGAACAGAGGTGTTGGTTGGCAGAATTGCCAGAACAAAAACAAACAAAGAGTTCTTGGCAAGCTTGAAAGATGGGGGATGAATTAGATCGTAGATGATATATCGTGGATCGTAGGTCTAGGATTATAAATTTTGGGTTTAGATCGTAGATCATAGATCTGGGATTGTAGATTTCGGGCTTAGATCATAGCTTGTAGATGTTTAAGTGATGTTAAAAAACCCGCCTCTTTGAGGGCGGGTTTTTGGAATATGCGTTGTTGAAGAATCTAGTCTTCGAGTAAGGTTAGTGTAAAGTCTTTGCCTTGCTTTCTGCAAAGTGCGAAAGTTACAGTGACCAACTGGTTAGTTTTTGCGCTTATTGCCTGGGTACTGATCCAGTGTTCGCTACCAAGGTCATCTTTACCCCAGTTTAGCGGGAGAGATTTAATATCGTAAATCCTGCCAGTTTCTTTTTCGACTTTGTAGATCAGTAAGGGGACGAAGTTTATTGAAGAGATAGCAAATTCCGATATTCCCATCGCTAGTAGATGGATGGCTGTTTTGAAACCGCCAATATCTTTGTAGCCTGGGAGAGAAATAGTGCCGTAGGTGTCTTTGCCAAAAGAAATGGTGGCTTGCCATTTGTCGTCGAATTTAACTTCAAAAATAGATGTCTTTGGGGTTAAACTTGGTAAATTGTTCACGAGCGCCTCCTAAAGCGGAATTGTGTCTTTCAGGTTGTATTTTACACTAGCACCAATTAAATCAAGAATGATTTAAACTGAATATTGTGAGGTTAATTAAGCGAGCTTGGTGGGTGATATTTTTGGCTGTTTTTGGCTTGGTTTTGGCTATTTTTGGCCTTAAGTCATCTGGAACCATTTGGGCTGTAGAGAGGGTTGGGGAAATTAAATTGAGAGGATTAACGAAGGAAGACTTTTTTGCTGTTATTGATAAGTATGAGCAAGAAAAGAGAGTTTTATTTTTGTTGCCGACCGGAGAGAAAGCCTATTCGCTAAGAGACCTGGGAATAGAACTGGACAAGGGAGACATGTGGTACCAAAGAAACAATGTGACTAACCTTTTGAGTGAGATTGAGCCAAAACTGAGAGTAACAAGGGCATATTTGGATATTTTGCCAGAAGAGAAAAAAGAACTTAAAGCTACCTTTAATGAAATGAGCGGTTTATTTGATGTGGAGAACAGAAAAAGAATTATGAGAGTTGATATTAAAACTGTGGTGGAGGAAGTTGTGGTTAGTTATGGAATGCCGATGATTAGAGTGGCGCCGAAACCGACTTATATTGAGGACGAGTCTGAAAAGTTTTTTAGAATTAATGAGTCTTTGGTAAAAGTTTATGAAGCTCCTTTGATTTTAAAAGTAAAAGACGGTGTCGACTTTGTCGGTCATAAGATTGACAAAGAGAAAATAATTAAGTCTCTGAGTGTAGAAAGTTTGAAGCTTGGGAAGGTGGAGCTGTTGAACAAATTTTACTTGCTGGAGGAGATTTTGCCACAGCTTACCAAACAGCAAAAAGACTATTTTGATGTTGAGTTGGCTTATGTAAATTTGGAGAAAGAAATGAATTTGAGATTTAATGAAGGTAGAGCTAGTGAGGGGGTGCTGGGGATTGATGATGGGCCTAATACTAAAGGGGAGCTAGCTAATAAGTATTTGGAGATAGATATTTCCCAGCAGAAAATGTATTTTTTTATTGGTGGGGAAGTTTATAAAGAATATAAAGTTTCGACGGGAAATTATTATCCGACACCGACTGGTCAGTACAAAATTATGAACAAAGCTCCCAAAGCCTACTCGGACATTTTTGGAGTATGGATGCCGTATTGGATGGCGTTTAACTATGCTGAGGATATTGGAGCTTACCTAGGGATTCATGAGCTGCCTTATGTTTTGGGAAACGGAGGCGTGCGAACTTATCGATTTGGTTATTATATTGGGCGAAAAATGACTGGCGGTTGTGTGGCGATGGAGCCAAAGGATAGTAAAGAAATTTATAACTTGTCCGAAGTGGGGATGCTAATAAATATTGTGCCTTAAAAAAAGCCCTCCGAGTCGGAGGGCGAGAAGTTATTGATTTTTTATTGGGAGACAACCAATCGGCATGATTGATTGGTGGTCGCCTTTTAAATCGAAGCTAAGTTCGAATTGGGCAAGGTAACCGATGACACCATTGTTTTGTTTTAAAATAATATTGGTGGTGTTGACTCTATCGACGCCCACTAGAAGATAAACCTTGGTGCCAATGATTCGGTAGGCAGTTGGAATATCTGTTTCAGGTCCAAAGTGAACGGTAGTGTTTGGTTTCCCTTCTACTGAGAACGTAGGATAAATATACGCCTGAATGATGCCCGGGTTTTGGGTTACATCAGCGGCAATTGTTTCTGCACTGAACTTTGGGTACCCAAGCGGGGCAAGATAATCTTGGCAGAGGTCTTGCAGTTGGTTAATGGTAAGCGTTTGAATTGCGGAATTGTAATCTAAAACTGGAGTTGGGGTAGATTCCTTTCCGATAGACTCTGATCGAGCACAACCAGCAATCAAGAGGCTAAAGATTACCAAAAAAAGTTTTTTCATTTGAGCAACTTTTCAATGTCGACTGTAACCAAGGGTCCATGGCTGATAAATAGGTTACGGCCCATTGATTGGAGAGCTTTCTTGAGCAATGCAATATCTTCGGTGGAAAGTTTTGATGTATAAAGGATCTTGATTTGCATGTGAGTGATTACAATAATCTCGGCACGTTTGTCCATATCACCAAAGGCTTGTCGATGTTCCCCGTAGACATTAATTTTGCCGTTTATTAGGGTAAACTGCCAGTCTTTTTTGATTTGCTTGTTGTTTTTTGGATCCTTGACTATTCTGTTTTTTAGGAAAGTGTGTGTTCGGTCGATGAGGGTTGTTCTGCGCCAAAATCGCATGAGATACTCCTTTTGTAAAATTTAAATGTGGATTTCAGCCTATATTTTATCACTAAAGCCCCCCTTTTTTTTGGGGGGGCTGAGGTTTTATTTACAGTCTACGTTGTACAGTAGATAGGTGATGCCGTCTGGGCTTTTACTGATAGTTACGTATCCCGTCAGAGTCGCTGTGTTATTCACAGTATTGTTGATCGCGAATTTATAAGTTTTGTATGCCTGTGTTGCAACGTCTAATGTCAGTGTGCTTGAATCCAAAACTAGCTTTGAGGGGTCTAGGGATGGGTTGTCTGAGACACACTTGCTTATAGTACTGCGAGAGATGTTGTCTAGCGAAGTGATTATGGTGACTAACTCAGGATCAGCTTGTTGGGGGATCGTAATGGGTTGAACTGAGTTTGTCGTTGTGGGTGGTACTGGGGGAATGGCTGTGACATGACCACCTCCGCAGGCAACAAGAAAAGCCGTGAGAATAAAAATAGCAAGCCGCTTTTTGTTCATTGTTGTAATCTCCTTAAATTTTGTAAGAACCTATATATTTTACCATAGGACCTTAGTTTGAAAAAGTAAGGGCTTTCTTAGGCTTGTTTGGTGGGTTTTACCAAAAATGTTTAAACTCTGAGGTGAGACGGGGAGTCCGTTTTGTTTGAGGAGGGTTAGGCTATATTCTTTAGGGTCTATATTGGGCAGGTTGTAGCTTAGTTTGATATCTGAGTGCTGTCCGGCAAGGGTGAGATGCCAGAAACTTACGATGGTAAATTTTTGAGATGATGAGTTGCAGATTTCGGAGATCTGATCACAGGTTGTTATTTTTGGAGTTTGGTTTTCGAGGATGGCTTGGTTGACATTGGCGGAGCTAGTTGAGCTATAGCAGTAACTTTGGTTGGCAGCGTTGCAAGGTAAGTATTCTGAGTGAGTTAATTGGATGTTGGTGGCGGTTGGTGGTAAATAAATTCGAAAAAAGCCTATGTAGTGACCACCGTAGTGTAGAGGTGGATTGGGGTTTTTTTCTGGAGAGGTGTTTTGGAGGTCGATGTCAATGGTGTGGGATATGGTCGGGGATTGCTTCGTTGTTTCACTCCTCGCAATGACGTGGGTGGTTTGGCGGGTGACATATTGGTTAGCCTTGTTGGCACCTAAATTCATTTCGACTAAACCATAGTAATCGTAAGTGTCTGCCTGGTAAGCACCAGCGTAATTTTGATCCTCCAGAAATTTTTGAAAGTCTGGATTGGTACTGTTTAAAACAATATTATTATTTTTTAGATCTTGATAGAGAACTTTTGCAATTTGGATTTTTTTAGCTAACTTTAGGGAATTTATTTTTTTGAGGGCTGAGGTGCCAACAGAGTGGAGAGCATCGGCTTTTTGGGTTGATCCGGGGAAGAAATTTACTTCGGCCTTACCTTGTAAGTAGAGGTAGAGGTTGTCTGGAGTAATAACCTTGTCATTTTCTGGAATTTTGAACTCACCAATGATGTTTAGAACTTTTTTGATAGTGGAAAGATTGACTATTCCAAGCACGTCTGGGTTTGCTTCTTTGCCTTTTTCTAAAAACCAGCGAATTGACGTGGCAGTAGTCGGGAAGTTGGGTTGCCAGTCGGCATTGGCTAGTTCCCAAGTGCCCTTGCCAAAGGCTTGCTGGATTGGTTCTGGTGGCGTAACATGGCCTCCGAGTTGACCGTTGGGAACGTATATGTCGTGAAATGAAACATCTAGTTTCATTTCACGAAAAAACTCAAAATTGAAAAAACTCAAAGAATCAAAATCGGGTGTTTCTACAGTTATCTTAGTGTAGGAGCCGGCGAAGCCACCGTTGGCACGCATTTCGGTATCGTTGCCGAGAAGAAAAAGATAAGTGATTGGTTTATCTTGGCCTAGAAGATATGGGAGCTGGGAATAGATTGGCTTGGCAAAGCGCCACAGTGACACAGTGCCACGATACAGAATGTAAATCAAGATGACATAAACAAGAAGTATAGTTTTCTTTTTGGACACTAAAGTAAATTGTAAAACAAAAAGCCCGCCTTGGTAGGCGGGTTGGTGGTGTTTTAGCGGAGGTAAACGTTGACAGACATGGAGTCTTTGAACTCAATGACTAAAACTTGATTTCTTGCTTCTTTGGTGGAGGCATCGGCGTAGTTTAAGTAAATTTCATAAACCTCGTCTTTTACAAAGAGCCGGGTGCGGTTTTTGGAGAGATGGTCTATCTTGGCACTGTCGCTTCTTTTGAATTGGAGATAAGTATCATCTGAGTTTGTAAGATAGAAGTACTTGCCTTCAGCACTAAACTCCATCTTTAATAGAATGTTGCCGGGAGCTTGGTTTAAAAGCCGAATGAAGTTTGGTTTATCTATTTTGGCACGATTGGTAATCCATACTGTGTCGTTTGGGTTTAAAGTTAATATTTTCTCGCCGAGCATGTTATCTCCTTTGGAAACTTTTTTTGGAAAGAGCTTTTGTATATTATATCCGCTTTGGTGAGTTTGTAATGGTAGAATAATTTCTGGACAATAAATGTTTATTAAGCAATTCTACAAGGAGTGGATTGGGGCTTTTGGCCAATTTTTGGTGTTGCTTAGCAAACACGTTTTTTCTCATTATCTAAACCCTAAATTTCAAAGTTTTGAATCTGTTAAATCTACCTTTGTTGGTAAACTCTATGTACAAAGAGGTAAGAATGCCCAGGTAATTGTAAATTTGGTGGTGATTACGGTAATGGTTTTGGGGGTGGTTTTGGGCCCTACACTGGTGAGTAACGACAGTCAGGCCTCTGCTGTCTTATCTGGAGCGTTTAATAATAAATTTGCTTTTGCTCAGGAGAATTTGGGAACTGGAGGGCCAGAAGGAGAATTTGTTTTTGATGCCGACAATGTTTTGATTGACCCTATGACTCAGGTTTCGGAGAAGCCAAGAGCTGAAGTATTTGAATATACAGTAGAGGATGGAGACACTTTGGCGGGGATAGGAAAAAAGTTTGGGGTAGATACGGACTCGATTTTGTGGCTTAACAAGGGAGTAACAGAAAAAAGATTGAAGCCTGGAACAGCTCTAAAGATTCCGCCGGTTACCGGTGTAGTGCATACCGTAAAAACAGGTGAGACGGTTTACTCAATCGCTAAAAAATATAATGTTTCTGCCCAGGCAATAGTTGACTTCCCTTTTAACGAATTTAGTAACGATGAAACATTTGCCTTGGCTATTGGTCAAAATGTTGTGGTTCCGGATGGGGAAATGCCAGATGAGCCAATTAGTTCACCAAGAAACAATATTGCAAATGCAATTACTCCAAACGCTGGTGCTGTTTCGGCAACAGGGAAGTGGCTTTGGCCGGCAGCCGGAACCATAACTCAGTACTACAAACCCTGGCATAAGGCGGTTGATATAGCTAACCGTTCTGGTGGACCTATTTTGGCGGCGGATGCTGGGACTGTAATAGTTTCAGGTTGGCCAGATAACAGTGGTTATGGAAACAGAGTAATTATCGATCACGGTAATGGTTACAAGACACTGTACGCGCACATGTCTAAGTTGGCCGTAAAGGCAGGGCAAACGGTGAAGAGGGGTGATAAGGTTGGTGAGATGGGTAGTACTGGTCGCTCTACTGGGACACACTTGCACTTCGAGATAAGGACGGCTAAAGGGTACGCTGACCCGGTAGCGGCGCTGAAGTAAATACTTATTGCTGAGTTTGGCTCTCGATGAGTTTTAGCTTTCTTAGTATGGGTGCCAAAAAGACAAGAATCATGGCGCCTTCGACGAAGTTAATGGTGAAGGAGAGGAAAAGAGCAAGGAGGAGATAGTTGTAGGCTTGTTTCTTAGTCAGTGAGTAGTAGAAGCTCACAGAGTAGAAAACGAGGATATAGGCAATGGTAATGATAGGGTCAAAGGTGGTAGTTAGATTGAGTTGGTCAATATTTTCGCTAAAACTTGCCAAGAAAGTGCTTAGAATAATGGTAAGAATATAGAGACCAATAAAAATGAGAGAGATGAAGAGTGGTTTTAAGTTTATTTTTCTTTTTGGTTTTTGGGCGATAGATTGTGTGTATTGAGAGTGGGAAATTGGGTTGATAGGGTTGTACATAAATTTATTTTATATTATTAATCCGTCCAGCAAGAATTATTTTCTTGGTATGTGTTGGATCTCCAAACCTCTTTAATTTCATTAGTTTTTATTTCTAAAGTTTGTTTTTTGATACTATTTATTTCTTTATCAATTTGATAATTATTGTTACAGATTATTAGTGTACCTTCTTGGTTTTGTCCCCATGGATTAGGACAAAATTGTATAGTACCCGTGTTATCTATAATAATGTCGCCAGGATATACTCTTTCTGCTTTATCAATATTACAGATTGCATATTTGACCTCATTCTTTTCGTTGCATATTCTATTTTCTTGGCAGGTGTTTGGGCTGTTGGTGATCTCAACATCTATTAGTGGTGCTATTAGGAATATTAGATTGGATGTTTCGTAGGTCAAATTGTTATTGTAGAAATAATTGACTTGAGTTGCAATTTGTTCGTTTAAACTGTCTTCTGGACATCCACCGGTTTTTTCACAGAAACAGTCTTTCATTGGTGACCCAAGATGTAAATTATTTTTGATATATGCTTCTTTGTTTTGTTCGCAAGCAACTATTGCATCGTAGGTGTTAATTATATCCGAAGTCTTGTTCATCTCGGAGTTTGTAAGTGGAAAATTAATTGTTTTGGTCGGAGTTGGTGTAAGTGTTGGAGAAGGTGGTGGTGTTATTGTCTTTGGTGCAATGCCACCCGTGGATATATCGATGCTATTATTGTCAGAACCAAAAAAGAATTCTATTAGCGGGTCTGGAAGAATGTCTAATTCCATAGAGACTGTTATGCCTGCCATAAAACCGTGAATTAGCCCGGCGAATCTGGGAATCCAGGGTAGATACTTGCTTTCTAAATTTAAGGACGAAGTTGACCTTAAGTTGTAATAATTGTCCCAAGGGTTCTTGAAGTCTGGATTGATGAAAGATGATGAATATATATCTACATCTTTGCCTAACATCCATGAGATTTTAGCTTTTAGTTCTTTGATGTAATCATATCTGGCACCTTTTTCTACAAGTAATTCATAACTCTCAACTAAACGTTGCGTTTTGATTTGTTTTAAACCAGTATTTTCTTCACCTGTTTGGTTAGGTGTAGTTTTTTCTATTTCTGAGGTTGATGTGATGGTGTTGTCTTGTTGTTTTGCATTTTTTGAACTTGTTGTATTACTGATCATTTCTTCAACTGCTTTGGTTATCTTGTTTCGAAAACCATTGGTGTATTCGTTGAGTAAGTAGGCTCTGTTTAGGAAATAATTAACCTTTGGGTCAAGATAATCTTCAAGATATGCCTTAACGAGGTATGTGTTGCTTTCGATTTTTATAGTATTGAGGTATACCATTTCGCCAACGGTTTGGTCAAAAATACTAAATGAATTTTTTAGCGTGCCAATTCCAAATGGGTTATTAGTAGGTGTTTTGAGTGGGTCGGTGTAATAAAGAGGGAATTTTGCAATTACTTCGTCTGGTGTATTTAACATTTCTTTGAAGATAATGTTGACGATTCCTATGTCTATGTAACCATCTGACATGCCATATTCTGAGTTGAATTCCTTTTGAGCAAAGTTGGCACCTGCTTGTAGCCATTCTTCGTCAAAATCGTCATTTGGGAATCTCTTTTTAAATACTTCGTAGTCGTATGTACCAAATATTTCTTCGAATATAAACTTTGGATCTGCTTGAACAACAAGGTTTTGTAGTTTGTATTTAGAGAATATATCCATTGGAGTCAATCCAGTTTTTTCTTGTAATTTTTTGTATATGTCAAAAACTACTTGGTCACCATATTTTCCAGATTTCAGTTCTGAGTAAGTGAAGTTAGTTGTTTCTAATATCTGTCTCTCTAGCTCGAAGAACAGATCTCTGTCGTGGATAACTACCTGGATCAGATCAGATTCAATTAATGCTTTCATTAGTTCGGTTTGGGTTATTTTTTGCCCGTTTGCGTCAGGTTTTAGGAAGAAGTTCTTTATTGCTAGAACACTGTGTGGTGTTGGATTCGCGAGAAGCTCGGCTTCTGTTTGTTTCACACCCATAGCCTTTAGGAGATCAGCTCTTTCTTCGGGACTGTACGTTTTTTGGATGGCAGACTCAAGAGTGTTTTTTGTGTTTATGGTCTGTGGTTTATCTGCAACTACTACTTCTATTCCAAGTGGTCCTTTGATGACCTTTGTAGGTCCATTAGGCTTAGTCCCAATAGTTACACCACCAATCTCGTTAATATTGCTAAAAAAGTTTTTTATGGAATTAACTAGTCGAGTCATAGTGCCTTCGGAGATGAGATTTACTTGTGGTGTGCTATTGGTATATTCGTTCACAATTTGTTTTAGTGCTCGAATTGCTGATTCTTTGAGTTTTGGTGAGTTAGTGTTATTTATTATTTTTATTAAATTATCGATCCCATTGAGTTGTGATTCGGTGAAGGCTTCTTTTGGTAGACTGATCATGTTCTCGTAGGTGACAGGAGTGGTGTTGGGGTTAGTGGCAGTACCTGGAAGATTGGTGTCTGTTTCGCCATTTAATAACGAGTTAACTCTCTCATCTAGAATTCTTTGGAAAACTGCGCGCTGACTGTCTGTGGTCGTATCTACTGCTGTAATTAGATTACTGATTTCTGCCTGTTGTGTAGGGGTAAGTCTGACAAGTTCTCCTGGGGTTTTGAATCTATTTTTAAGTCTTATTAGTGCAATATTTGTGACACCGTATCCATTTGGTATAAGCGGTTGAGTGGAATTTGTCCGCCCAGATAGGTCAAAAACAAGGCCGTATTCAATGTATTTTCCGATTATGTTGTTGTATGCATCCATGCGTTCGGTTTCGTTGGCGAATTTTCGCGAGCCAAAAGAATCTATTTCTTTGATATAGATTTCAACCAATCTATTTGTTTGTTCTCTTGTGAGTTTTGGACGTGTTGGAGTGATTATTGTTGCTTGATCGTCGTTTGTGTTAGCAATTGGTTTGGCCGGTGGAATTGGAGGTGGAGGAGTGTTTGGCTGGGGGGCAGCGGCTGTCTGTTGGACTGTGTTTGAGGGAGATAGTTTTTTGGCAAGATCGGAGGTGAGTTCGATTACTATTCTGTTTGATGTTTCTTCGAAAAGTCCGGCAATGTCTGGGTTTAAAATTGTTTTTTTTGATGCCTCAGCTTGAGAGAGTGTGTTTGTTACCTGTTTGACTGCATCTTGAAATTCTGGTCTGGTTTGTAGCCCGTGAACAATTGCTATTCTTTCTTCGGTGAGCGTTAGATCTTCTATGAGACTTTTTACTTCTTCGATAGTGATGTCTGCTTCGCTTTTTGATCTTGAGCTAATTAATCTCCCTACAGCTTCTGTAAATGGATCTACAGGGGTTGCGTTGGCATATTGAGAGGGTGTGCCACCGGCTGTTGGTCTGTAGACTCCGGCTTGGACTCTTGTGGCGTTGATTAAGGCATCGATTTCGTGTGGGAGGCGACCTGATAGATTTTCTCTGGTTTCTATTATTTGTAGAGTTTCTATTATTGCTAGTTTTGCAGCGTCCTCGTTACCGTCAAATTGCGGAGCAAGTGTTTTGGTTGATTCGTTGATGCTTGCTATAAATTTTTCAAAATTTTCTTTGGTTGGGTTTTTGAAGAATGCTCCGGATAGCTCCTTGTTATTCTCAAGAATAGTGATGATAAACTTCTTTTCAACTAAATCATTATTATTGTTATTTGAAACTTTTTCGACTAGCTTGGCTGTGTTAGTCTCCGAAACATTTCCTTCAGAGCTATATGTGTTAGTCTCCAAAACATTTTGGTTGCTTGTGATTTCTATTAAGGTGTCTTTAATACCGTTGCTTAGATTTGATGTTGGGGTGGTGTTTGGTGTGTCGGTTGTAGTCGGTGGTGAGATTATATTGGTTGTTGCTGTGTCGGTATTTGGTGGAGGTGTGTTTGTGTTTTGTTGCGGTATTTTGGCGTATTCTGTGGCAAAACTAAAGCCACTTTGGCCAACTTGTAAGGCAGCGTCGGTTAAGAATCCTTGGGCGAGTGTTGTCCACATTGCATCTTTGGTTTCGTCATCTACTATTGTTTGTTTGTCGCTACACTTGTCCCTACCTTTTTCTCGAATACAGATTTCTAAATCTATTTCTGCTTGGGTGTCTATAAAACCAGTGGTGGCGTCGAATTGTGCATAGTTTTGAAGGGTTCCTACAGCAGAGCCTGGTAACCAGAGTGCCCAGTCATTTGCTTGTTGTCTGAGAAGTGCTTGAGTGTAGCTTGCATTCTTTATTGCGGCGCTGGATTGGGCAAGTTTGCCACCAATACCACCAGAGGCAGCACCTATAATTGGGGCGACAATTATATTTGCAATTGCTTGTTTTTGATTTTCTCTTTGGAGAGCGTCGAATTGTTGGTTTAAAGTGCCTTGAATTGCTAGTTGATTGACAAAGTTGGTATCACTTAGAGTATTTAAATTTGCTCCGTATTGGCCGTAGGTGTTGAGCATGCTTTGGTAGTTGGCGTATGGGTTGTCTTTTCTGGTACAGGATCCGCCGATGGAAGACCCCTCTGCCGTGTCGCAGTAGGCACCTTGGCTCTTATATAGCGATTGAACAGTGCCGGCAACAGCATCACTTCCCAATGGTTGAAAATCACCATATTTGTCAACAAAACCTTGCCAATCTGGGCTGATCATAAAACCACCAGAGTTATTTAGTGTACTGCTTGACTGAATTAATGCCTGGCCAATAGGATTGTCGAAAATATCTGCAACTTTGAAGTCTTTAAGTGCTTGTTGCTCAGTCGCCATTTCTTCGGCGGTGACTGTACCCCAGATTGGAACATAAGTGGCGACAACACCAGCAAGCCCTGCAACCGCGCCACATCCTAATGAAATAGCTATACCAGGAGGTCCGAGAGCAGCG
>Ga0208375_1000990_pt1 | contig 34963 bp, 38 predicted proteins | sample RifOxyD1_FD_184038 | JGI IMG/M metagenome (GOLD analysis project Ga0208375, IMG submission 184038) | Soil microbial communities from Rifle, Colorado - Rifle Oxygen_injection D1 (SPAdes) | ecosystem: Environmental > Terrestrial > Deep subsurface > Rock core/Sediment | place: Rifle, Colorado... | reverse complement strand
CGCATGCCGCACCCGGGCGAGGGCATCGCGCATGGGATCGAGGAGCGTCCACGCGGCCTCCGACAGCGCCACCTCGTCGAGGCCGAGCCGATCGTCGACGACCACGTTCAGCGTCGCCACCAGCGTGCGCGCGCCGACGTCCAGCCTCACGCGCGTCATCGCGGCAAAGCCTTCCGAGCGACAGACTTCACAGTCGCGGTGCATGTAGACCACTGGCTGCTGGTAGGTGTCGATGCCGGCACGGGTGACGCGCAGGCGGGTGTGGCCTGCGGCCTGCCCGGTCATCGCGCATCCCCCAGGCCAACACGCTCCAGGTGCTCCGGCACGCGCGCATGCCAGCCCAGCTCGCGCTCTACGCGTCCGCGCAGCGTATCGGCCGCATCCGGTTCGCCATGGGTGAGGTAGACCATGCGCGGGGCGGACGGCGCGGTGCGCATCCAGTCCAGCAGCTCCCCGGCGTCGGCGTGGCCGGAGAAGCCTTCCAGCTGCACCACTTCGGCGCGGATGGAAATTTCCCGGCCGAACATGCGCAACGTGCGCTTTCCTGCCGCCAGCGCGGCGCCGCGTGTTCCGCCGGCCTGGTAACCCGCGAGCAGGATTGCGTTGCGGTCGTCTGATCCGAACGCCTCGATGTGGTGCAGCACGCGCCCGCCGGTGATCATCCCGCTGGCGGAGATGATGATCATCGGGCCGCGCTGGCGGTTGAGCGCCTTCGACTCTTCTACAGTGTTGACGAAGGTGGCCACGTTGAACATCCGCTGGCAGTCCTCGTCGGACACGTGGTGCTCGGAGTGGTGGTCGTGGTAGTGCCTGGTGGCGTTGATCGCCATCGGGCTGTTGAGGTAGACCGGGACGCGGGGAATCTCCTGCCGCTCACGCAGCCGGGCGATGTGAAGCATGAGCGCCTGGGCGCGGCCGATGGCAAAGGCGGGGATGACGATCACGCCCCCACGGGCAGCGACGCGGCGGATGATGGGGGCCAGCTCCGCCTCTTGGTCGATCGGAACGTGTTCCCGATTGCCGTATGTGGACTCGCAGACCAGTACGTCACAGGCGGGCAGGGGCGTCGGCGGATTCATCAGCGACTCCTGTTGCCGGCCCAGGTCGCCACTGAAGTGCAGGCGCTGGCCTTGCACGTCCAGGCTGACGTGGGCGGCGCCCAGGATATGGCCGGCGGGATGGAAACGGACTGTGAAGCCGGGCGCGACCTCGATGTCCCGCTCGTAGTCATTCCCCTTGAGCTGCTTCAGGCTGCGACGGGCGTCGTCTTCTGTGTAGAGCGGTCGCGGCTCCTTGTGCTTCGAGTAGCCCTTGCGTGCGGCGTACTTCGCCTCTTCTTCGAGCAGGTGCCCGCTGTCGGGAAGCAGCAGGCCGCACAGCGCCACGCTGCCGTGGGTGCAGTGGATCCGCCCGCGGAACCCCTGTTTGACCAGTGCGGGCAGGTAGCCCGAATGATCCAGGTGGGCGTGGGTCAGGACGACCGCGTCGATCGAAGACGGCTCAACGGGAAACGGAGCCCAGTTGCGTTCGCGCAGTTGCTTGTAGCCCTGGAACAGGCCGCAGTCGACCAGCACGCGCTGGCCATTGGCCTCGACCAGGTAGCGCGAGCCGGTGACGGTGCCCGCGGCGCCGAGGAACTGGAGAGTGGGACTGGTTGCGTTGTTCATGGGTGCTCCGGTGGGTTGGCGACTACGCCGCGGTTTCGAGAGAGGAAGGCGTGGGGTCGCCTGCGGTACGTGGGACCAGCCGCACGCGGCGCAGCAGCAAGGCGTTGACGGCGACGATCACCGAACTTCCCGACATAGAGAGCGCGGCGATTTCGGGCGACAGCACGAAGGGATAAAGCACCCCGGCTGCAAGCGGGAAGGCCAGGACGTTGTAACCCACGGCCCAGCCCAGGTTCTGGTGCATCTTGCGCAGGGTGGCGTGGGCGATGGTGGTCGCGCGAACGACGTCGTAGGGGTCGCTGTGCATGAGCACGATGTCGGCGCTCTCGATGGCGACATCGGTGCCGGCTCCGATCGCGAAGCCGACATCGGCCTGGGTCAGCGCCGGTGCGTCATTGATGCCGTCGCCCACCATGCCGACCTTGAGGCCCTGCGACTGCAGCTTGATGACCTCGTCGGACTTGCCGCCAGGCAACACGTCTGCCAGTACGATGTCGATCCCCAGATCCTGAGCTACGCGTTCGGCGGTGGGGCGATTGTCGCCGGTGATCATCGCCACTTTGATGTTGCGACGATGCAGTTCGTCGATGGCGGCGCGCGAGGTCTCGCGGATCGCGTCGGCAATTGCGAAGAAGCCCGCAAGCTCGCCGCCTACCCCTGCATAGATCACGGTGCGGCCGGCGCCGGTAAGGCGCGCGGCCTCCGCTTCCAGCACGGATAGATCGATTCCGTGTTCGACCATCAGGATGCGATTGCCCAGCAGGACCTGCACCCCGTCAACCACCCCGGTGGCGCCCTGGCCGTCGATGTTGGTGAAGGCCGTAGCGCGTTCGGCTGCCGGACCGGCGCGCTTGAGGATCGCTTGCGCCAGCGGGTGCTCCGAATGCGCCTCGACCGCAGCGGCCGTGGCCAGTAGCCGCTCCTGCGTCCAGCCCGGTGCCACCGCCATGTCGACCACCTCCGGTGCACCGACCGTCAGGGTTCCAGTCTTGTCAAAGATCACAACGTCCAGCCGGGCGCTCTTCTCGATGGCTTCGGCGTGTTTGAACAGAATGCCGTGTCGAGCGCCCAGGCCCGTGCCGATCATGATCGCCATCGGGGTGGCCAAACCCAGTGCGTCGGGACAGGCAATGACGAAGACGGTGATCGTCAGCGTGAGCGCGAACATGAGCGGCTGTCCCAGCCACCAGAACCAGACCGCGAAGGTCAGCAGCCCGATCACGATCGCGGCCAGCACCAGCCACTGCGAAGCGCGGTCGGCGAGCAGTTGCGCAGGCGCCTTGGAGTTCTGTGCGGTCTGGACCAGCTTGATGATCTGCGCCAGCGCGGTATCGCTGCCGATCTTGGTGGCGGTGTAGGCAAATGCACCGCTCTTGTTGATCGATCCGCCGACAACGGAGGCCCCTGGGTCTTTGCGCACGGGCATCGACTCGCCGGTCAGCATGGATTCGTCGACCTGGGAGCTGCCTTCAGTGACGGTGCCGTCGACCGGAATCTTGGCCCCGGGCCGCACCACTACGATGTCGCCGACCAGCACTTCCGCAGTGGGGATCTCGATTTCCTGCCCCTCGCGCCGCACCACCGCGCGGGGCGGGGACAGCTTCAACAACGCCTTCATCGCGTCCGAAGCGCCGGCGCGTGCCCGCATCTCGAGCCAGTGGCCGAGCAGGACGAAGGTCAGCAGGACCGCCGAGGCCTCGTAGAAGTTCGGTCCGTCGAAGAAGAACGTCGACGCGATGCTGAACCCGTAGCCGGTGCCCACGCTCAGCAGCACCAGCACCGCCATGTCCAACACACCCCGGCGCAGGGAGCGGATCGCGGCGGTGAAGAATGGCCAGCCCGGATAGACGACCGCGCCGGTCGCCAGCAGAAACAGCCAGACGTTCTCGCGCAGCCCGAAAGGCACCGGTGGTGGCTCCATGAGACCGCCCATGGGCGACCACAGGAACACCGGGATCGCGAAGGCGAGGGCGACCAGGAAGCGGCGGCCCATGTCGCGCGCCGCGGCCTGCAGATCGCTGCCGTGGTTCATGCCCGCATGGGCGTCGTGGCCCCCGGCATCCGTGGCGTCATCGCCGTGGCCGGCGTGGGCGTCAGCGGGGCGCTCTGCGGCCAATTCCTGTCCGTGCCCGGCATGGGCAGCATGGGCGTGCGCGCCTGCGGCGGGGTCGGCATCAGGCATCGGCGCGATGCATTGGAAGCCGCAGTCGCGGATCGCGGTGGCGACCGCGCCCGCCGACAGGCGGGCCGGGTCGTAGGACACCTGCAGGGTCGCGGTAGCGAAGTTCGCGCTGGTGGCGTTGACTCCGGGCAACGCGGCCACGGCCTTCTCCAGCGTGCGCGCGCAGCCGGTGCTCACCATGTCGCCGATGGGCCAGGTGCGCGTGCGCACCGTGGGTTCGTGGACCTGCATCATCGGGCTTCTCCTTGGGATGGGGCGGGGCCGCGCCGGCGTCGGGGGATGAAGGCCGGCACTTCCTGCATGTAGCGGACGTAGTCGTCGCCGAAGCGGCTCAAGCAGTCTTTTTCCTCACGGCGCGCCAGTCGGGCATAGGCCCACACGAGCACCGGATAGCTGGCGAGCGTGAGCAGCGTGGGCCACTGCAGCAGGAAGCCGGTCAGCACCAACACGAAAGCGACGTACTGCGGGTGGCGCATGCGCGCATACACGCCGTCTCGGGCCATCCGGCCCTCACGCTGCGCCCGATACAACACTGGCCAGGCGGCCGACAGCAGCCAGAAGCCACCGCCGATCAGGACGAAGCTCGCCATGTGGAATGGACCAAAATGCGGATTGGCGCGCCAGCCGAACCACATCTCCAGCAGATGGCCCGCGTCATGGCTGAGCCAGTTCACTTGCGGATAATTGGCACTGAGCCACCCGCCCAGGACGTACAACGTCAGCGGGAAGCCATACATTTCCGCGAACAGGGCCACGACGAAGGCGGAGAACATCCCGAACCCCCGCCAGTCCCAGCGGGTCAAGGGCTTGTAGAAGCTCCAGGCGAAGAAGATGAAGAACGCGGCGTTGATGGCGGCCAGCAGCCAAAGGCCGTAGCCGGAGTCGGGTGCCTGCATGTCAGTGCCCTCCGTTCGAGGTGTCGGACGTTTCGTCGTTCAGTGCCCGCTTGCTACGGCTCTCATGCTGGCCATGGGGTGTGTCGTCGGCATTGCCGTCGCGCCCATGACTTCCGGAACCTCCATGACCGCCATGCCCCTTGTGCATGAACACATGCATCAAGGGACATAGCAGCAGGATGGCCAGGGGCAACCAGCGAAGCGTCCCCCCAAGGTGGGCGCGGTGCTCGACGGCGAGATAGAACACGGCCAGCGCCAGGAAGATCCAGAAGACCCAGCGTCGGGAGCCTGAGGGGGCAGGACTGGAGGCTGTCATGGCAAATTCTCCTCTGTGGGGCGGCGTCCAAGAAGTCGCCGCGGGGTGGACTTGACGAACCCGCCGCCTTCAGCAGCGGCAACAGATTCGATCAATGCGCAGACGTCATCGCCAGTCGGAATGGAGTCCGGAAGCTCCGCCCAGGCGTGGATGGCACGCTCCATTCGTCCGTGCATGGCGAGCAGCCTGTCCAGTTGTTGGCGGGTGTCGTCGAGTCTGCGTCGGATGATGTCGCGCACAAGCGGGCAGGGACTATTTCGCAGAACACTGTGGCGAATGATTTCCTCGATCTCCGCCAGCGTGAAGCCAAGCTGTTGCGCGGTGCGAATGAAGTGCAGGCGCTGGAGCTCCGACGCCGAAAACAGCTGGTAGCCGCTCCCGGTATGCGAGGCCGCTTGCAGCAGGCCGCGCCGCAGATAGTTGCGCACCACATGCACCGTGACGTCGCCCTGCTGTGCCAGCTGGCGTACCGTCATCAGAGGCGGCGTCACTTCTTCCTTGGTCGTCATCGGCTTGCTCCCGGCGAGGTGTTGATCAGGCTAGACCTGTGTCTCGCACACAGGTCAACCGGCCTTGCGGTGGGCGAAGCCAGTAACGCGCGAATTGGCCGTAGACGGACGGATGTTCGCGGCCACAGTTGCATGAACCGTCGGTCCCTGCCTGCGTTGAACGGCCCCATCACTACTTCTCCTTGGGTAGTGCGGAGGAGGGGTGCGGCTTCCTGGCCAGCTGCCGCTGCTTGATCAGCGAGTACAGCGCCGGGATCACGACCAGGGTGAGGATGGTCGAAGACACCATGCCACCTACCATCGGCGCAGCGATTCGGCGCATGACTTCCGAGCCAGTACCGCTGCTCCACATGATGGGCAGCAGGCCCGCCATGATCGCGACCACGGTCATCATCTTCGGGCGCACGCGGTCGACCGCGCCTTCGACGATCGCCTCGCGGAGGTCGCGTGCATCCAGCGAGCGGCCTTCGGCCTGGCGCTGCGCGGCGCGCGCCTCGAGCGCGTGGTCGAGGTAGATCAGCATGACCACGCCGGTTTCCGCGGCAACGCCGGCCAGTGCGATGAAGCCCACGATCACCGCGACGCTGACGTTGTAGTCGAGCATCCACATCAGCCACACGCCGCCGACCAGCGCGAACGGCACCGACAGCATCACGATCAGCGACTCGGTGACGCGGCGGAAGTTGAGGTACAGCAGCAGGAAGATCAACGCCAGCGTCACCGGGATAACCACGCGCATCTTTTCGGCGGCGCGCTGCATGTATTCGTACTGTCCGCTCCAGGTGACGTAATAGCCCGGCGGGAATTGCACCTGCTCGGCTACCGCCTCCTGTGCCGCCTTCACATAGCGGCCCAGGTCGCTTTCACGCGTGTCCACGTAAATGTAGGCCGCCAGCATCGCGTTCTCGGTGCGGATGCTCGGCGCCCCTCTCTTGACCTCGATCCGCGCCAACTCGCCGAGTGGCACCTGCGCGCCGCCGGGCACCGGAACCAGCACCTGGGTGCCGATCCGGTGGGGGTCGTCGCGCAGCTCGCGCGGATAGCGCACGATCGCGCTGAACCGCTCGCGGCCCTGGAGGATGGTGGTGACCATCTCACCACCCAGCGCAGCCGCCACCACGTCCTGGACCTCGCCCAGGGTTACGCCGTACTGGGCCAGGCTGCGCAAATCCGGGGTGATGTCGAGGTAGTAGGCCCCGGTCAGGCGTTCGGCGAACGCACTGGTGGTCCCCGGCACTTTGCGCACCACCGCTTCGATCTCGGTGGCCAGGGCGTCCAACTGCTCCAGGTCGTTGCCGAAGAGCTTGATGCCCACCGGCGTGCGGATGCCGGTGGCCAGCATGTCGGTGCGGGCCTTGATCGGCATCGTCCAGGAGTTGGCAACGCCGGGGAACTTGAGCGCCGCGTCCATCTCGGCAATGAGCTTGTCGGTGGTCATGCCGTCGCGCCACTGGTCCTCGGGCTTGAGGTTGATGACGGTCTCGAACATCTCCAGCGGTGCGGGATCAGTGGCGGTCAGGGCGCGACCCGCCTTGCCGAACACCGACTCCACCTCCGGGAAGCCCTTGATGACCCGGTCCTGCTGCTGCAGCAGCTCCGAGGCCTTGGTCACCGACATGCCCGGGAGCGACGCGGGCATGTACAGCAGCGTGCCCTCGTTGAGCGTGGGCATGAACTCGCTGCCCAGTCGTGACGCCGGCCACACGCTGGCGAACAGGGCGACGAGGGCGATCGCGATCGTGGCCATGCGATTCCGCAGCACGACGTCGATGACCGGCCGGTAGCCCGCGACCAGGAAGCGGTTCACCGGGTTCTTGTGCTCGGGCACGATCTTGCCGCGCACGAACAGCAGCATCAGCACCGGCACCAGCGTCACCGACAGCAGCGCGCCGCCGGCCATGGCGAAGGTCTTGGTGAACGCCAGTGGCTTGAACAGTCGGCCTTCCTGCGCCTCCAGCGCGAACACCGGCAGGAACGAGACGGTGATGATCATCAGGCTGAAGAACAGCGCCGGCCCGACCTCGCGGCAGGCGTCGATGATCAACTGGGTGCGGCTGCGGGAGCCATCGGAGCGCTCGATGTGCTTGTGCGCGTTCTCGATCATCACGATCGCCGCGTCGACCATTACGCCGATCGAGATCGCGATGCCGCCCAGGCTCATGATGTTCGAGTTCATGCCCAGCGCACGCATCGCGATCACCGCGATCAGCACGCCGACCGGCAACATGACGATCGCGACCAGCGCGCTGCGCGCATGGAACAGGAACACCAGGCACACCAGCGCGACGATCAGGCTCTCCTCGAGCAGTGTCGTGCGCAGGGTCTTGATCGCACGCACGATGAGATCGGAGCGGTCGTAGACCGCCTGAACGCTGACACCCTCGGGGAGTCCACTCGCAAGCTGGGCGATCTTGTCCTTCACACCCCCGATCACGGCCAGGGCGTTCTCGCCGAATCTCGCAATGACGATCCCACCCACGACGTCGCCTTCGCCGTCCAGGTCGGCGATGCCACGGCGTTCGTCGGGCACCAGTTCGACTCGGGCCACATCGCGGATCAACACCGGCGCGGCTCCTTCGGCGCGCAGCACCAGGTTTTCGATGTCATCGATGCCGCGCAGGTAGCCACGACCCCGGACCATGTACTCGGTCTCGGCCATCTCGATCACGCGGCCGCCAACGTCGCGGTTGCTCTCGGCGATGACCTCGGACACCCGTGAAATCGGGATGTCGAATTCGCGCAGCCGGACCGGATCCACGGTGATCGAGTACTGACGGACGAAGCCGCCGACGCTGGCGACCTCGGCCACGCCGGGCGCGGTGGTGAGCTGGTAGCGCAGGTACCAGTCCTGCATGGCGCGCAGCTCGTCCAACGAGTGGCGGTCGCTCTTGAGGACGTACTGGTAGACCCAGCCGACGCCCGTGGCGTCGGGCCCGAGCGCCGGTGCCACGCCGGGCGGCAGATTCTTCGACGCGACGTTGAGGTTTTCGAGCACGCGTGAGCGCGCCCAGTAGAGGTCCGTGCCTTCCTCGAAGATGACGTAGATGAAGGAGGCGCCGAAAAACGAGAAGCCGCGGACGTCCTTCGATTTCGGAACCGAGAGCAGGGCGCTGGTCAGCGGATAGGTGACCTGGTCCTCGACCACCTGGGGCGCCTGGCCCGGGTACTCGGTGAACACGATCACCTGGACGTCCGACAAATCTGGTTGTGCGTCCAGTGGCGTGTTCATCAGCGCATAGATGCCGCCGGCGACGATCGCCAGCGTCATCACCAGCACCAGGAAGACGTTGCGGACCGACCATTCAATGAGGCGACCAAGCATGTCAGTGCCCCTCGTGGCCGGTGGCGGAGGGCGGAGCCTCCTCCGGGGTGGCCGGCATCGAATGACCCGCGTGCGGATCAGCGGCTTCGTCACCATGGCCTGCGTGCGGGTCGGAGGCGCCATCACCGGACCCGGGCTGCGGATCCTCGCCGGTGCCCGAGGGCGCCCCGTGTCCTGCGTGTCCCTCAAGTCCCTCGAGTGCCGACTGCAGGTTGCTTTCGGCGTCGATCAGGAAGTTGGCGGAGACCACGACCTGTTCGCCCTCTGCCAAGCCGTCGAGGATCTCGATCCGGTCACCGCCGCGCCGCCCCAGGGTGACATCCCGCGGCGCGAAACTGCCGGGGCCGGTCTCGACCAGCACCACCTGGCGGGTGCCGCTGTCGAGCACGGCCGAGCGCGGGACGGTCAGGACCGGTCCGGACCCCGGCTCCTCGAGCAGCACCGTTCCGTAGAGCCCTGGACGCAGATCGCCGGCCGGGTTGGGCAGCGCGATGCGCACGTCCACCGTGCGGGTCATGGCATCGATGATGGGCTGCACGAAGGCGACTTCGCCCTCGGCCACCTGGCCAGGCAGGGCCACGGTTTCAAACCGGGCCGCCTGGCCGGGCTTGATGTCCGCGGCCTGCGCCGCGGGCACCTTGGCGATCACCCACACCGTCGACAGGTCGGCCAGGCGCAGGATGGTCTCGCCCGGCTCGAAGCGCGCGCCCTGGACCACCGGCTTCTCGATCACGACCGCGTCCGCGGGTGCGGTGAGCACCAGGGCCGTCTTGCCGAGCTGCGCGTCGCTGATTTCCCAGTTGCGCAGGCGGGTGCGGGCGGCATCGCGCAGCCGGATCATTGACGCCGCGCTCGCGGGATCGGACCCGGCCAGCCTGCGGGCGGTCTCGTCGGCCAGCCGGTATTCCTGCTGCGCCGCGGCCAGCTGAGGGCTGTAGACGGAGAGCAGCGGCTGCCCGGCGCGGACCCGCATGCCGGTCTGGTTCGCGTACAGCCGCTCCACCCAGCCTTCGAAGCGCGGGGCGATCGCGTACTGCCGGGTCTCGTCGACCTCGACCGTGCCGCTGGTGCGCACGGTGGCGGACAGGGCCCCACGCCTGACCGCTTCGGTGCGCACGCCCAGCGCCTGCACCTTGTCCGGCGGCAGCACCACCGTGCCCGGTGCCGCCGGCGGTGCGTCGTCGGCATAGACCGGGACGTAGTCCATGCCCATCGAGTCCTTCTTGGGCACTGGCGAGGTGTCGGGCAGCCCCATGGGATTGCGGTAATAGAGCACCTTGCGTTCGCCGGCGGGCGCCTCAACCGACGTGCCCGCGGTCGGGGAATCGTTCGTGGCGCGGCCGGCCATCCAGCCGACGGCGAGGGCGGCGAGTGCAACGCCGATAGCGAGCGACAGGGTCTGGACACGGGTCATCGGATCTCTCCTTCGATGGCGCGCACGGCGGCGGCGCCCAACAGTTCGTCACGCAGTGCATCGACCCGTGCGAGGTCGGCGCCCTGCCATTCATTGAGTGCTTCCAGCAGCGTCCCGAAGTCGACTTCGCCGACCTGGTAGCTGGCCAGCGCGGACTGCCAGGTGGCGTCGGCCTGCGGCAGCAGCGTGTTCTCGATCAGTTGCCGGCGTTCGCGTGCGCTCGTCCACCGCGCCCAGGCGGAGGCGCCGCGTTCCTCCACGGCCCGCAGCGTGGCGTCCATGCGCGCCAGCGCCGCGTCTTCGAGCAGGCGCGATTCGCGCTCGCGCTCGCGGCGTGCACGCTGCTGGAACGGGATCTCGACCTCCAGCATCAGCTCGGTGCTTTCGATGCCGTTGCCGAACTGCATCGCACCCACGCCCACGGTGATGTCCGGGAACCGGTTGCGACGCTCCAACACCACGTTTGTGCGCGCGGCTTCGGCGCGGGCCTGCTGTGAGCGGACCGCGGGGTGCGCGTCGGCGCCATCCAGTGCTTCGGCCAGGGAGGCGCTTTGAACGACTAGGCGCGGCGGCTCATCGGGAGTCGCCAGCGGCGAATCGGATCGGCGCCCCAACACGGCGTTCAACGTGGCGGCCGCCTCCTGCTTGGCCGCGAGGCGTTCGATCCGCTCGCGCTGGAGGCTGGTCTGCTCGACCTGGGCGCGGATGGCATCCTGCTGCGCCGCGCGGCCCAGGGCGTAGCGCACGCCGGCCATCTCTTCCACCTGGCGGAGCAGGGCGATGCGGCGATCGAGCACGGCCACGGCCTGGTCGGCATGCCAATACCGTGCGTAGGCCGCCTCGGCGTCGGACAGCAAGTCGCGCGCAGTGGTGAGGCGATCGAGTCCGACCGCGATCGCGTCCTGGCTGGCCGCGGTCCGCGCCAGGCCTCGCTTGCCCCAGAGCGGGAAGCGCTGGCGCAGCGCGTAGTCGACCTGGCGCTCGGCACCGGCGGTGCGCCACGGCTTGTCCGGATCCAGGCCGCGGAATCCAACGGAGGCCATCGGGTCAGGCAGGGCGCCCGCCGGCAGGATCCGTGCTTCGGCGGCCTGGGTTTCGAAGTCCAGTGCCCGGAGCTCGGGGTTGTGTTCCAGAACCCAGGCGCGGATCGACTCGAGGCTGTGCCCCGGGATGGGTTCTGTTGCGGTCACCGGCAGCGCCAGCGCCCACAAGGCGCCGGCGAGCACGCAGGGAAGCAGGTGCCGGAGCGGTGGCCGACGGCGGAAAAGCGGGCGAGGATGCAGGCGCCTGGCCTGCAGTCGGTCGAACGGAGATGCCATATCAGTGTCCTTGGGCCGACGCGACGCAGGTCGCTCGGACGAGGGCAGGAGCACATGCCGTGACGCAGCCACGGCGCGAACGCACAGGACCGCGCCGCACAGTTGTGCGGGCGGGTCAGCGTTCGGGCATCAGATCAGCAGGAGAGCCGCGGGATGGGCGGTGGGCCGGTGCCAGGCGGCCCTGGGGGGCGATTCCACCCAGCTGGGCGTGACCCCTGGGCCGGCATCGGCGACCTCGGCCACGACGAACCAGGAGACCCACGCTCCGACAAACAGCGGCGGGACCGGTGGGATGCGCCCACTGTCGGCCGAAATACCCCCCTCGCTGCAGTGCGCGGCACACACCGCCCTGTCCGCCGAGGGAAGCTCCGCGTCGCAGCCGTGGCCGTGGTCGTGGGGGGTATCCGCGCCGGCCGCGACTGCGGCGGCGGGTGTGCCCGGAAGATCCAGGCAGCCGCCATGGCTGGCCAGCGCGAGCTGAGACCAGAGCAATGCCGCCATCGCGAGCAGGGCGGTGCGCTGGAACCAGCTACGGTGACGACGGCGGATCATGGCTTGAGGTTACCTTTTGCTCGGTCAGATGCAACTGATCCAGATCAATCCCCCGGGCAGATCGGGTGACTGGACCGGCATGGCCGCTTTCGGTGTCGCCGAAACCGGAGCCGACCCGGCCAGGCGAAGCGCGCGGGCCACAACCGACACCTAGCTCAGTCTCATGGCGAGCGCCGCAACCATCGGGCTCAGCGGGATCCCCGAGCGCGAGTAGAGCGCGCCGGCGGCGGCCGGAACCAGCTTCAGGCTGATCGCTCGTCCGGGTACCCAGCCTCACTGAGCGCTGAGAGGAACGCGCCCCCGTCCATGTCGCTATCGACCCTCACCTGACGCGTCGGTGGGTCGGTTTCGATGCGGGCTTGGGGGTCCACACTGAGCAGTGCCTTCTTGACGGACTTGGCGCAGCCGCCGCATGTCATGTTTGGAATGTGGAAACGAAGCATCTTGATCTCCTGATCGACTGTGGTGTCGGATCAATATGGGGTTTGACAGCGTGGCAAGGTCAATCGGCTATCAGCAGAATGTTTGCAAGCTGCTCACGGCTGGCCGACAACGGCGCCGAGAACTCTTGCGAATGCACGTCCGACCACGAATGAGTCATCTGACGCCGCGGTTACGCGAGGAGGCGGGCGTGTCGGCCCCAAACCGAGGCGTCCTATGTGGACCCTGCGAACGCGACTCCGCCGCTGTTGGCTCGGCCAGATCCGCAAGGATCGGGCATTCCGGTCGGTCATCCCCGTGGCAGTGCTCGGCCAGATGCTCGAGCGTTCGCACCATCGCCTGCAGCTCGGCGATTCTCGTCTTCAGTCCGGCGGCATGGGCAAGCGCCATCGACTTCACGTCGGCGCTCGCGCGGTCCCGGTCGCGCCACAGGACCAGCAGTTCTGCGATCTGTTCGACAGAGAAGCCAAGGTCGCGTGCGCGACGGATGAAGCGAAGGCTATAAGCGTCAGGCGTGCTGTAGTGTCGGTAGCCGGCCTCAGAACGCGCAGCTTTGGGGATCAAGCCGATCTGTTCGTAGTAGCGGATCATCTTCGCCGACACCCCTGAAAACTTGGCTGCTTCACCGATATTCATCATTCTTCTCCTGGTCACCCAAGGGTGCTTGGTTCGACACGCCATGCCGGCGTCCGCCACATCGATCCTGCCTTGGTGTTCAGTCAGGCGGCACCGTGCCTTGGGATCAATGCTCGATTGCCTGGCGCGGATTGGGCAATGCCGCCCCGCTCTGGGGCATCCCCGTACGGGTTTGGATCGTTATGGGTGCCTGGAAGCGCTTGAGCCGGAGCGCGTTGCCGAGCACGAAGACACTGGAGAGGGCCATCGCGGCCGCAGCGAAGATCGGCGAAAGCAACATGCCGTTCACCGGGTAAAGCACACCCGCCGCGACCGGGATCAGCAGGGCGTTATAGGCAAAGGCCCAGAACAGGTTCTGCTTGATGTTGCGGATCGTTGCTCGGCTGAGTGCGATGGCATTCGTCACGCCGCGCAGGTCGCCCGACATCAGCACCACGTCGGCGGCCTCGATCGCCACATCGGTTCCCGTGCCGATGGCGAGCCCGACGTCCGCTTCGGCCAGCGCCGGCGCGTCGTTGATGCCGTCGCCCACGAAGGCGACCCGCGCGCCATTGGTCCGGAACTTCTTCAGCGCCGCGACCTTGCCGTCGGGCAAGACCTCGGCCGCGACTTCATCGATGCCGAGCTGCCTGGCGATCGCCGCGGCCGTCGCGGCATTGTCGCCGGTGATCATCGCGACCTTGAGTCCCAGCGCATGCAACGCCTTGATCGCCTCGGGCGTGGTCTCCCTGATCGGGTCGGCCACCGCGATCACCGCCGCCAGCCGGCCGTCGATCGCGGCATAGAGCGGACTCTTGCCTTGGTCGCCGAGACGCTGGGCGACAGGCAGGAAGTCCGACACATCGATACCGATCTGCGTCATGAATCGGTCCGCGCCGACGGCGACGGTGCGACCGGCGACCTTGGCCGACACGCCGAAACCCGGCGTGGCCTCGAAGCCCCCGACGGGTGCGAGCGTGATGTCCCGCTGCTTGGAGGCGTCGACGATCGCTTCTGCGATCGGGTGCTCGGAGCGGGTCTCGACCGCCGCGACAAGCGCCAGGACTTCGTTGTATTCGAAGCCTTCGGCAGGCACCAGGTCGGTCAGCTCCGGGCGCCCCTTGGTCAGCGTGCCGGTCTTGTCGAGCGCGATGACACTCACATCGCGCAGCGCCTGCAAGGCCTCGCCCTTGCGGAAGAGAACGCCGAGCTCGGCCGCGCGGCCCGTCCCGACCATGATCGAGGTCGGCGTGGCCAGCCCCATGGCACAGGGACAGGCGATGATGAGCACCGCGACCGCATTGACGAGCGCGAAGGACAGCGCGGGCTCCGGTCCGAAGGCCAGCCAAACAAGGAAGGTCAGCGCGGCCCCGGCCATCACTGCCGGGACGAACCACATGGTGACCTTGTCGACCAGCGCCTGGATCGGCAGCTTGGAACCCTGCGCTTCCTCGACCAGGCGGATGATCTGCGCGAGCACCGTGTTCGCGCCGATCCTCGTCACGCGGAAACTGAAAGCGCCGGTCTTGTTGATCGTGCCTCCGACGACATCGGCGCCCACCCCCTTCGATACGGGGACCGGCTCGCCGGTGATCATGCTCTCGTCGACATAGGAGGCGCCCTCGACGACCTCGCCGTCCACCGGAATCTTCTCGCCCGGACGAACCAGCACGACGTCACCGGTCGCCACCTGATCGAGCGGAATTTCGACCGTATCGCCGTTGCGCTCGACGCGCGCGGTCTTGGCCTGGAGTCCGACCAAGCGCTTGATCGCCTGTGAGGTTCGCCCCTTGGCGCGCGCCTCCAGCGAGCGCCCGAGCAGGATCAGGGTCACGATGACCACGGCGGCCTCGAAATAGACGTTGGCGGTGCCCGGGGGCAGCACGTCGGGGACGAAGGTCGCGACGACTGAATAGCCGTACGCGGCCGCCGTGCCAACCGCGACCAGTGAATTCATGTCGGGGGCAGCGCGCAGCAACGCTGGTACGCCCTTGCGGAAGAAGCGTAGCCCCGGACCAAACAGCACGAGGGTGGCGAGCGCGAACTGGATATACCAGTTCGTCTGCTGACCCAGGACCCCCATCACCCAATGATGCATGGCGGGAATCAGGTGGGACCCCATCTCGAGGATGAAGACTGGCAAGGTGAGGACGGCGGCAATGGTCAAAGCCCGCCGCAGCCCCCGTGCCTCGCTCTCACGACGCTCGGCGTCATGATCGCCTGCACTTGCCGTATCGACGGACAAGCGGCGGGACTTGTAACCCGCCTGTTCGACCGCCGCTTCAAGGTCCGCCGTGGAAACGACCCCGGCAAGGTGGCGCACCCGCGCGCGCTCGGTCGCCAGGTTGACGTTGGCTTCGAGCACGCCCGGGATCTGTGCGAGCGCCTTTTCGACCCGGCCCACGCACGACGCGCAGGTCATGTCCTCGATCGCGAGCTCGGTGGTCTCTTCGCGCACCGTGTAGCCGGCACTCTCGATGGCGCGAACCGCAGCCCGCGGATCGGCCAGGCCAAAGAAGGTGAGGTCGGCACGTTCGGTGGCGAGGTTGACCGCGGCTGTCTGGACGTGAGGGATGGCTTTCAACGCGCGCTCGACGCGGCCGACGCACGAGGCACAGGTCATGCCCTCGATCGGCAGGCTCAAACGGGTGGCGACGCGCTTCGGTGGATCGAGGACCGCGTGGATGGGAGCGGAGGTCATGGAACTAGCTCTTCAGCGAGGACGTGGTACCAAGCTTAAAGATTGCCACGATGGCAAGGTCAAGGACTGAGGCGGCCCGACAGCTCGGCACGTGCTACCCGCGCGGCCAGGCCGCTGCGTTCCTCGCGCGCCTGACTCAGGCTGCGCCGGAGCTCCTCTTCGCCCAGTTCGCGCTCCAGCTCGGACTTCACCGAATGCCATTGCGCGCGCGCCGGACCCACAGGCCGGCGAACCTTGCAGCGTTCGGCAGGCGCTTGGGGCCCAGCACCACCAGAGCGACCACCGCGATGACGAACAGCTCGGAAAAGCCAATGCCGAACATGCCTTGAGTCGGGCTCGGACCGGAGTCGCGTGCTCAGCGCGGGACACTTTCGTCGTGGTGGCTGCGCTCGGCGTCATGGCTGCCAGCGTTTCGTGCGTCGATGCTCAACTGGGCTGGCGGCGTCACTTGATCGTCGCTGACACTCTGCTTGAAGCCCTTGATCGCTTGGCCAATGTCGTGCCCGGCGTGCTTCAGCCGCTTGGTACCAAACACGAGCACCACGACTGCAAGCACGATCAGCCAGTGCCAGATACTGAAGCTTCCCATAAGAGCCCTCTCAATGGTTGATGAAAAGAACACCTGCTCCGAGACAATGAGTACTGGTAGCTGCGGAGCGCTTGGATAATCAGTGATGCACAACGGTTGCAGCGCTACATGGGACTGAGGGTCCCAAGCACGGAAACAACGCCCACGATCGACGTGGCCAATATGGCCTCCGCCGCCAGACTCTGCCGCAGGGCGCGCACTTCCTGCGCAGGGTTTCCGCTGGTCAACGCCCGTCCCAGGCGTGGCACCAGCGCCCAACGGTGCAGCGCTCCCAGTCCGAGCATTCCGCCGAATAGAGCGAGCTTGACCAGCAACAGGTTTCCGTAGGTGCTTTGCACCAGCGTCGGCAAGGACCAAGCGGTGAGATCACCGTAGTGCGCGATACCGGACACGATGAGCGCAGCTACGAAAATCGTGCCCAGCGTCGAAAAGCCATGTAGAAAATCATGCGTGGATCGCAGGCGGTCGTTGCGGGAGGCTTCCTTGCCTTGCAGGAGCATCCCCAAGAACATCAAGACCGCTGCGACCCAGCCGCCTGCTGCGAGAAGGTGGACGAGACCCGCGGCAAGCCGGACCGCACCTGCCATGCCCTCGCCAGCAGCGGCGTGGCCGTTCCATGCCAGCGAAGCGAGTGCGCCGCCCGCCAGCGTCGCCGCCAGCGGGAAGGCGGACTCCACCTTTCCGCGGCGGCGATGCCATCCGAGCACACACACCATGGCGATCAGCAGCGCGCCTCTCGCCATGGCTGCGCGGCCTGCGGACGTCTCAAACAGATACCAGCCAAGCGATTCGCGATCAACGTCGGCAATCGGCATTCCCATGATGCCGGCGGTCTTGAATACGACATCGGCCCCGGTGAGCACGAGCCCGACGGCGGCACTCACCAACAGAATGCCCATGAAGGGCCATCCGGCCAGGGCGTCGGCGAGTGCCGGTCGCCGCAAACCATACCAGCCGAACAGCGGAACCCCGAAAAGAACCATGAGAACCATGTATTCCAGGAATCTCAGTGCGTAGGCCGACAGGTCGAACATCCTCGACTCCTCAACGCACCGTGAAGCTGAAGCTGCCCGGCATGGGGTGGTTGTCACCTCCAACAGCGCGGTATTCCACCGTGTAGAGACCTGGAGCCAACGGACGAGGCAACTTGGCACGCAGGGTCTTGCCGTTGTTGACGATCTCGGTCGTGACGTTCTCGATCGGCATAGTGGAACTGCCGTGCTTCATGAGCAGGTTGAGACGCGACGCGCGCGGAATCAGCGTCTCGTTGAACACGAGATCGATCTGGCTTGGGGAGGCCACGACCGCATTTGCTGCCGGTGTGGACTGCTGTAACGCCGCGTGGGCGCGCGCGACCTGCAGCGAAAACTGCCCTGCCGCGATTGCGAGTACGAGCGCGAAAGAGCGAAAAACGCTTGAAGACTTCATATGGACCTCTTTGTGAACTGATGCAAAGCCCCGTTAGTGGGCGCCGTGCCTTGTGAAATCGGAGGTGAGGATCCCGCCATCGCAGGCGGGACCCTCGATGCATCAAGCTGCCATGGCGCTGCAGCTTTCCGCGCATCGACGACACGCTTCAGCGCAACGCGTCATCTCGGGGTCGTTCATGGCATCGCATGCATCCGCGCACTGGCGGCAGATCTCCGCGCAGGCACCGCAAATGACGTTATGAACGCTCGTACCGCGCAGCATCGCGTCGGCGCTGGTGGCACAGATATCGGCACACGTCGCCAGCAGGGCGATGTGCTCCGGTGCTGCGTGTGCACCTCCCTTGGTCAGGCAATAGTTGATGGTCTCCAGGCAAATCGCATGACATTGCGTGCAGTTGTCGATGCACGTGTTCATGGCCTGGGACCGGTGGTCTTCGGAATGGTGAGTCATGTGGATCTCCTGCTTCATCGCGGACGAGAATCGGCGCGCCCGCTACACCGCCCCCTGATTCGCCGATGGCTCAGTGCTGCGCGAATGGTTCGGTGGTTCCGTCGTGATGGACCAGTTCGACCGTGTAGGGCTGCTGGCGCCCATCCGGGACTTCCATGCCCGGCGACCCGAGCGGCATTCCGGGCAGGACCAGGCCCCGTGCGTCCGGCCTTTCCTCAAGGAGGCGCTTGATGTCGGCGGCTGGAACATGGCCTTCGATCACGTATCCGGCGATCTCGGTGGTGTGGCAGGACCCCTTGGCGTAGGGCACACCCAGTCGCTCCTTCACTGGGCCCAGGTCATCCATGTCGTGCACGTCCAGCGCGAAGCCCGCTTTCTTCATGTGCTCGATCCAGGCACCGCAACATCCGCAGGTCGGGGTTTTATGGACGGTCATGCGTGGCAGGGCTGCTGGAGTCACGGCGGGTGTTCCCGGGACGACCTGTGCTGTCTGCGCGGTGGTGGATTGCGCAGGCGTACTGGCCTGCGTGCAAGCACCCAGGCCGGCGACCGCGAAAACCACCCACGTCAGTCGGTTCAATCCGTAAGCATTCATGTCGGTTCTGCGCTCAGCGCTTGGTCCGCGAGGACCAGTGGATGTGGACGATCCGCCAGCCGTCGGCGGTCTGCTTCAGCACCATTGTCTCGGTGCTCAGAACGGTCAGGGGCTTGCCGTCCTTCTGGGCGTGCAGCTCGCTTTCGGTTCCCACCCATGCGAACTCACCAGCGGTTCGTGCGCGCTGGCGCAGGAGTTGGCGATGGGCAGCCTTGAGGAACGCCGCGTCGCTGATGGCGTGGTGGCCCAGATATTCCTCGCGGCTGTGCTCGGCACCACCGGACTCGAGGATGAGGACGTCAGGAGCGAGCAGGGATCCGACCGTTGCCAGGTCTTCGCTGGACAGTGCGGTGTTGAACCGCTCTACCACGGCGACGGCGGCCGTGGCGGCGGCAGGAACATCCACGTTCGCCGCTGCCGCAGTGGCGGGGTGATGTGCATGCGCCTGGGTTGTCTGCGCCATAGCGGGCGACACAACGGCAAATGCCAGTGCGAGGGCGAGGGTGACGGGTGTTACGTTCATGCGTGAACTCCGAAATCAGTGGTGTGTGTGTCGCTGAAGAAACTTCAGCCAGCCTTGCGTACGCTGGCTCAATGCCAGTTCCTGTCAGAACCAGATGCGGACGCCCGCCACAATCCGGGTGTCGTCAACATCGCCTGATGCTGCGCGACGGAGGTCTGCGGTTCCGCCGTAAGCACGCTCCCAGACCACGCCGACATAGGGCGCGAACTGTCGATGGAACTCGTAGCGCAAGCGGAAACCGGCTTCGACCTTGCTCAGCCCACTGCCGATTCCCACCGCCGGATCGTCCTTGCTCCAGGCCTCGCCTTCGACCAGCCACTGGCCGATCAGCCGGTTGGTGAACAGCATTTCGTATTCGGCTTCCGCACCTACCCCGAGCTGACCGGACTCGCCTAGGTAGGCCGTCGCGGAGACTTCGAATTTGTACGGCGCAAGACCGATCACACCGAGCGCGGCATAGGTGCGCGACGGCCCGCCGCCGAAGGCGAAGTCATGGCGGACACCGGCGACTGCGTCCCACCATCGGGCGATCGCTCGGCCGTACAGCACTTCCACATCCGCCGACTCGGTGGATCCACCTGCACGCTCGCCCTCGCTGCGCAGCCAGAGCCGGTTCAAGTCGGTACCCACCCAGCCTTGTGCTTCCCAGGCCATGCCGGTGCCGTCCTCGTCCGCGTCCCACGCCTCTAGCCGGTCAAGCGCCCAGTAGGAATTGATCGATTCACCATGCATCAGGTGCTCGTCGAGGTCCGGGAACGCCGCAGCCCGATCTGTCGGCGTGACAACCGGGATTGGCTCGCGCGGCTCGGCCGTCGGCGGCAGGTCCTCGCTGACACCAGGTTGATGGCCCATGGAAGCGTGATCCATGCCCGAGTGATCCATGCCGGAGTGATCCATGCCGGAGTGATCCATTCCGGAGTGATCCATCCCGGAGTGATCCATCCCGGAGTGATCCATCCCGGAGTGATCCATCGTGGAGTGATCCATCCCGGAGTGATCCATCGTGGAGTGGTCCATCGTGGAGTGGTCCATCCCGGTGTGTTCGCTGTCGGCAGGATTCGCAGCTCCGTGCCGCATGTTCCCGTGGTTCATCGTCCCGTGATCGTCGGAACTCTTGTCCGGTGAAGTCGGTAGATGGCCGGCGTGCGGATCCGCGGGCCTTGGCGACGATGGTGACGCAGCCGGCTTGGCTGCCGGATGGTGTGCGGCGTGGTCCGTCTCCTGCGCCCACGCCGGGGCGCAACCAGTTGCAAGAACGAGTAGGGACGTCAGGCCGATGGCTAGGGAGTGACGATTGGAACGGCTCATGGCGTTCATTCCTCCACCCGCACTTCGCGGAACATGCCGGCTTCCATGTGGTAAAGCAGGTGGCAATGGAACGCCCAGCGACCCAGCGCGTCGGCGCGCACGCGAAAGGCCCGCTTCGTACCAGGCGGCATGTCGATGGTGTGCTTGCGCACCATGAAGTTGCCGGACTCGTCCTCGAGGTCGCTCCACATGCCGTGCAGATGGATCGGGTGCGACATCATCGTGTCGTTGACCAAGACGACTCGCATGCGCTCGCCGTACTTCAGACGCAGGGGTTCGGCGTCAGCGAACTTCACTCCATCGAACGACCATGCAAAGCGCTCCATGTGACCGGTCAGGTGCAGCTCGACCGTGCGGCCGGGCGCGCGCCCGTCGGGGTCGGGGAACGTGCTGCGCAGATCGCCGTAGGTCAGTACGCGTCGGCCGTTGTCGCGTAAGCCAATGCCCGGATCATCGAGTCTCGGCACAGGGGCCATCGTCTGCATGTCGACCAGCGGGTTGCCGGTTTCGGTGGCTGGATGCTCCTGCATCCCGCCGGCACCGTGGTCCATCCCGGCCATGCTCCCTCCGGCGGCCGTGCCTGCTGCCATCGACGACATGTCGTGACCGCTGTGGTCCATTCCGGCCATGGCACCGCCGGCCATCGCACCGTGCGACATCGAAGACATGTCGTGACCGCCGCCACCCATCCCGCCGTGGCCCATGTCGTCCATGGTGAGGAGTGGCTTGGGGTCGACGTCCGGCACCGGCGCCCGCAAGCCTTCCCTGACGGCGAGTGTTCCGCTGATGTATCCCGTGCGGCCGCTGTCCTGGGCAAAAATGGTGAACGCATCCTGCCCGGTCGGCTCGACAATGACGTCGAACGTTTCAGCGGTGGCGATGCGGAACTCATCGACCGTGACCGGGCGGACGTACTGTCCATCGGCCGCGACCACCGTCATCTTCAGGCCCGGGATGCGCACATCGAAGTACGTCATTGCCGACCCGTTGATGAAACGGAGGCGGACCTTCTCGCCCGACCGGAACAGCCCGGTCCAGTTGCCGAGCGAGGTCGTGCCGTTCATGAGGAAGGTATAGGTGTTGCCGTTGACGTCCGACAGGTCGGTCGGCGTCATCCGCATCTGGCCCCACATCTTGCGGTCCTCGACCGTAGCGGCCAGGCCGTGCTGCTTCACGTCGTCGAAGAAGTCGCCGACCGTCTGCTTGGAGAAGTTGTCGAAGTCAGACCGCTTCTTGAGCCTGGCGAACAGGCGCTTCGGATCGAGGTCGGTCCAGTCGCTGAGCATGACCACGTAATCGCGGTCATAGGCGAAGGGCTCGGGTTCCAGCGGCTCGATCACCAGTGGCCCGTAGAGACCGGCCTGCTCCTGGAAGCCGGAATGGCTGTGGTACCAGTAGGTGCCGCCCTGCACGACGTTGAAGCGGTACTGGTAGGTCTCGCCACGGTTGATGCCGTTGAAGCTCAGCCCGGGCACGCCGTCCATGTCGGCCGGCAGCAGGATGCCGTGCCAGTGGATCGACGCCTGCTCGCCATGGATCGAGCCGCGGGGCAGGGCATTGCGGACCCGCAGGTTGACGGTGGTGCCTTCCCGCCAGCGCAGCAAGGGTGCGGGAATCGATCCGTTGACTGTGATCGCGGGGCGCGTGGCGCCGGTGAAGTTCATCGGCGTCTCGCCGATGGTCAGGTCGAATTCGGTGCCCGAGAGCACGTTGGGCAGGCCCTCGGCCTTGACGGCCCAGCTGGAACGGGGCCACAGGCCCAAGGTTGCGACGGCCCCGCCAACAGCAAGGCCCTGGACGAAGCGGCGGCGCGACGGGGCAGACAGCCCCTCGGCACGGCCGAAAGAATCGGATGACATGGGAACTCCGGGAAAGGTCGAAGGCTCGCGGGACGAGCGTTACCCTGTCAGTGCGGAGCAGCGGACAGGATCCATCAGCGCCTCGGAAGGCGCGCAGGGACACTTAGCCGATCGGAGGTCGGAAGAGATTGGTCAGGGCCGCGGACGCGTGCACCGACAGGAACGGTTCGGCGGTGTGCCGGTACCGGATGGTGAAATCGGCGAGTGCCGACCCGGCGAGCGCCGCTGCGCAATGGTGCATGCAGGGGCAGCAATTACCCGCCTCAGAGCAGTCGTCCCACGGCGATACCGCTCCGGCCTCGTCAGTGGCCTGGGGGTGATGGTGTTCATTGGCCCCCGTAGCAGCCGCTGCTCCTCCATGGCAGGCCGCCATGGCCTCGGCTGCTGTCGGTGCCGAGGTGACGTCACCGGCGGAGTCGCGCACGTGCTCCATGTGCATGGACGCGCCAGCGATGCCCGGACCGTTGGCGAGCAAGGCAACGACCAGGAACAACCGCATCAGGAGCGCGCGGAAAGGCATGCGCCTTAGTATACGTGCGGATATAAACTCCGGATGAATACAGTGACAACGCACGGGGGATCGAGCCGCGGGTCTTCGTCGCCTGCCTGACCCAACGTCGCCTCCCGCTTTTCGGCTACAGGGCCATGTCTTCGTAGCTGCGATAGCCGGATGGTTGCCGTTGCGGCCGCGGGAGCAGCACCTGCCGTTCATAGAAGCGCACCGTATCGATGCCGGCGCCGGCACGCCTTGCGAGTTCACCGATCTTCATGCATGTACTCCTGACCCGGAGGCGACCGTGCCAGCTTGCACCCTGGATCATGATCCAGAGTCAAGCCCGACTGCGTTTTTCTTCCTCCAAAGGCCCTCACTGCATCACCCGGGCAAGCAGGTGCGTGCGATGCAGATGCCCCGACCGCTGGAGGATTCCACCCATGGCAATGAACAAAAAAGGGTATCCGGATTTTAGTGTGGGAAGACCGCACTAGCCCTTCTTGTCTGACAGCTCTCGTTCGGTAGGTTTCTGGTATCGCAAGGCTTACGCGCTTTTAGCCTTCAGTGTGGGCTTTGTCTGGCGCATGTCGGTGCAAGGAAACAATCAGTGGCAGGTCACCTTGCCCCCGGCTCGAACTGGGGTTTGAGGCGCAGTGGAACGGAAAACCGGGTTAAGCCACGCGCCTAGCTCCCGTGCAGAGAATCGATCAGCGGGCACGACACAGTGCCTCGCTGCGCATGGCACTCGTTGACCAACCGTGACAGCACCGCTTCGATTCGCGTCAGGTCCGCCATCTTGGTGCGCACGTCGGTGAGCTGGAGCGCAGCCAGCTCGGCGGCTTCGCTGCAGTGAGTGCCGTCCTCAAGCTGTAGGAGTTGGCCGACTTCGTCCAGGTTGAACCCCAGCCGCTGGGCGGATTTCACGAAACGCACCCGCGCCACGTCCGCCGATCCGTAGCGGCGAATACTGCCGACGGGCCGACCTGGTTCTGGCAATAACCCCTTGCGCTGATAGAACCGGATGGTCTCCACGTTGACCCCAGCGGCCTTGGCGAAAGCCCCGATGGTCAGTGTTTGCGGATCGTTCACCATCGCGCTTGACTCCGTACTTGACTACGGAAGTAACCTTAGCGCATCACGCAACGTCTCGGAAGGAGATCCCTCACATGGCAGACCCCAGCAACGGCCGCGGTGCACTGGCCGCCGGTGGCCTCGCCGCCATCCTCGCCTCGACCTGCTGCCTCGGTCCGCTGGTGCTGATCACGCTGGGTTTCTCCGGCGCCTGGATCGGCAACTTGACCGCGCTGGAACCGTACCGGCCGATCTTCATTGGCGTGGCGCTCGTGGCGCTGTTCTTCGCGTGGCGTCGCATCTTCCGGCCGGCTCGCGCCTGCGCGCCGGACGACGCATGCGCCGTGCCCCAGGTGCGGACGGCCTACAAGGTGATCTTCTGGATCGTCACCGCCCTGGTGCTGATCGCGCTCGTGTTCCCCTACCTCATGCCCCTGTTCTACTGAAAGGAGATTGCCATGAAGAAACTCGTCGCATTGCTCGCTCTGACCGTTGCCCTCAGCGCTCCCGCCTGGGCCGCCACCAAAACCGTCACGCTGTCGGTGCCGAGCATGACCTGCGCCACCTGTCCGATCACGGTCAAGAAGGCGCTGACCAAGGTCGAAGGCGTCATCGAGGCCAAGGTGACCTGGGAGCCCAAGGAGGCGGTGGTAACCTACGACGATGCCAAGACCACTCCGGCCGCGTTGACCAAAGCCACCGAGAACGCCGGCTACCCGTCTACCGTCAAGAAGTGAGCACACGCTCATGACCGAGGCGATCACGCTGCACATCGATGGCATGACCTGCGGGTCGTGCGCCGAGCACGTCAAGCAGACCTTGGAAAAGGTGCCCGGCGTGCGTTCGGCCTCAGTGTCCTACCCACAGCGCCGGGCCGAGATTGAGGCCAGCGTAGGTACCGCCGCGGACGTGACCTCGCTGGTCGCGGCGGTATCCGCACTCGGTTACCGAGCGCAGCTTGCCGATGCGCCGGGGCAACCCAGCGACCTGCTGAACAATGCACAAGAGCGGCTGGGCGGCGAACCAAAGCGCGAGGACGATGAGGCTGCACTGCACGTGGCCGTGATCGGCAGCGGCGGCGCGGCGATGGCGGCGGCGTTGAAGGCCGTCGAGCAAGGGGCGCGTGTGACGCTGATCGAGCGCAGCACTCTCGGCGGCACCTGCGTCAACGTCGGATGTGTGCCGTCCAAGATCATGATCCGCGCTGCCCACATTGCGCATCTGCGTCGCGAGAGTCCGTTCGATGACGGCATTGCCGCCGCCTCGCCGAAGATTCTGCGTAAGCGCTTGCTGGCTCAGCAACAGGGGCGCGTCGATGAACTGCGCCACGCCAAGTACGAAGGCATCCTGACGAGCACCCCGACCATCACCGTGCTGCGCGGCGATGCCCGATTCAAGGATGCGCACACGCTGACCGTGGCAACCGCTGACGACGGGATGCGCGAGGTGAGTTTCGACCGCTGCCTCATCGCCACCGGGGCCAGTCCGGCGATTCCACCGATCCCGGGCTTGAAAGACACGCCCTTCTGGACGTCGACCGAAGCGCTGGCCAGCGACACGATCCCCGATCGGCTGGCCGTGATCGGCTCGTCGGTGGTGGCCGTCGAACTCGCGCAGGCCTTTGCCCGGCTGGGCAGCAAGGTGACCATGCTGGCGCGCAGCACACTGTTCTTTCGCGAAGACCCCGCCATTGGCGAGGCCATCACGGCCGTGTTCCGCGCCGAAGGCATCGAAGTGCTGGACCACACCCAGGCCAGCCAGGTCGCCTATGAGGATGGGGAATTCGTGCTCACCACCGAACGCGGCGAACTGCATGCCGACCGGCTGTTGTTCGCCACCGGCCGCACCCCAAACACCCGCACGCTCAACCTCGACGCGGCCGGTGTGGTGGTCAATGCGCAAGGCGCCATCACCATCGACCACGCGATGCGCACTACCGTGCCGCACATCTATGCCGCCGGCGACTGCACTGACCAGCCGCAGTTCGTCTACGTCGCGGCGGCGGCCGGCACCCGCGCTGCAATCAACATGACGGGTGGCAACGCGACGCTGGATCTGACGGCGATGCCGGCGGTGGTGTTCACCGACCCGCAGGTCGCCACCGTGGGCTACAGCGAAGCCGAAGCGCACCACGACGGTATCGAGACCGACAGCCGCACGCTGACGCTCGACAACGTGCCCCGGGCGCTGGTCAACTTCGACACGCGCGGTTTCATCAAGCTGGTTTCGGAGGCCGGTTCGGGACGACTGATCGGCGTGCAAGCGGTAGCCCCGGAAGCAGGCGAGCTGATCCAAACCGCAGTACTGGCGATTCGCAACCGCATGACGGTGCGAGAGTTGGCCGACCAGTTATTCCCCTACCTGACGATGGTCGAGGGGCTGAAACTCGCGGCACAAACCTTCACCAAGGACGTAAAGCAACTGTCCTGTTGCGCGGGGTAGTGGCTGGGCCTCTTACCTATGCTTCATCGGCTGAATCACAAATTCAGGCTGAAGCGCCGCCTCTTGCACAATGGGATGAGGACTATTCGAAATACCCCTCTTCACGCTCGCGTCTTTGGCGTTGCGGCCCCTCGGCGTCAGTGCCCATGACGCGAAAGCACCGGGGCAGGAGATGGAGCGTCATGACATGTCCAGCATGAAGGGCCACAGCGCGGGGCCGATGCAACTGCACGACATCATGTCGGCCGGAATGAAGATGCCGATGGAGATGAGCGGCAATGTCGACAAGGACTTCGCGATGATGATGACCATGCATCACGGGCAGGCGATCAAGATGATCGATGCCTATGCGAAGCATGGGCAGAACCCGGATTTGAAGGCCCTGGCGGCCGAGATGAAGGCCGCGCAGCTTAAGGAAATCGAGACCAGGGCCCCGCACACCAAGTAGTGCATCCGCTTCGGAACTTCCGATGGGCTGGAAGTTCCGCAGCGGGTCTGCCAACTCTCCGCAACGGGGTACGGCGCATCGCTACTCATGGCCGGCTTCGCCCTACGGTTTGGCAGGGGCGCGTTCCAGTTCGACGATCAGCCGTTTCATCTCGGCGATCTCCCGGCGCTGTGCCTCGATGATCTCATCGGCCAGTGCCCGTACGCGCGGGTCGCGGATCCGTGCCCGTTCGCTGGTGAGGATGGCGATCGAATGGTGCGGGATCATGGCCCGCATGTAGGACACGTCGTCGACCGTCCGCTGGCTGCGGACCAGCCACAGCGCGCCCGCGAACAGCGCCACCGCAGCGATGACGATTGCGGCATTCTTCTGCCGGTCCTCGTACATGTGAAGCATGAAAAGCAGCATCACCACCGCCATGGCCGCCCCCATGATCAGCGCCATGTAAGCGCGGGTCTCGGAGAAAGACAGGTGGTCGGCCTGGTAGGTGTGGAGGTACATCAGGCCGAACATGACGAGGGTCGAGGTGGCGATCATCACCCCGAAGCGGACGTACTTGCTCATTGGACTCTCCTGTTTGCGGTAGGGGCGATCAGGCCATGGCGCGACAGGCATCTGCGCAGCGACGGCAGACTTCTGCACACCGCTGGCAGTGGTCCATGTCGTGGGCGGCGCACTGTTCGGCGCACCATGCGCACACCTTGGCGCACAGCTCACAGATCTCCTTGGCAAACGGGCTGTTGCGCGCCAGGGCATCGGCGCACAGTCGGCAGATCGCCGCGCATTCGATGCAGCAGGCCGGACAGTCGTTTGGGCTCTCGTTTCCGACCATGTGGCTGAAGCAGTTGCCGCACTCGGTCGCGCAGTCGTTGCAGGCTGCGATGCAGTCCCGTACAGCCTGGGTGAGGTGGTGGCTCATGGTGGTGGACTCCTGTTGGGTCAGGGTTGCGGAAATCCGGAGGCCAGCCCTGACACGTGTCCTCCGGCGGTGGAACTCTCCGGAAGCCCGGCGAGGGGCTTCCGGTGTACGTGCTGCGGTTGGCGTGCGGGACTTCAGTTGCCGTGCTGGGCGAACGGAGCGGTCGTTCCGTCGGCGTGCACGAGCTCGACGGTGTACGGCTCAGTCCGGCCATCGGGCATTTCCATCCCGGGCGAGCCCGCCGGCATGCCCGGCAGCACCAGGCCCTTCGCATCGGGCTGTTGGGCGAGCAGTCGCTTCACGTCCTCGGCGGGCACGTGACCTTCAATGAAGTACCCGCCGATCTGCGCCGTGTGGCACGAGCCCTTGCCGACGGGCACGCCCGCTTCCTCCTTGATGGGTCCCAGGTTTTCGGTGTTGCGCACTTCGACCTGGAACCCGGCCGCCTGCATGTGCTCGACCCACAGCTCACAGCAGCCGCACGTCGCACTCTTGTGCACCACCATCTGGCGGGTTTCGGCACCCTCGTGGGTGCCAGCGTCGGCCGGAGTTGCGGGCTCGGTTTGCGCCGCGGCCGCAGGGGCGGAGTGAGTCGGGGCGGCAACCTCTTCCGGCGCCGCCGCGGCGCCGCTGTCAGCGCGTGGACTGCAGGCGCCGAGCGCTAAGGCGGCCAGGGTTGTGCAGACGATCCGGGTGTGCGCGTTCATCGTGATGCCCTCACTTCTTCGGTCGCGACGACCAGTGGATGTGGACGATCCGCCAGCCTTCGGCGGTATTGGCAAGCACCATGGTCTCGGTGCTCGACAGCGTCATCGGCTTGCCGTCCTTGCTGGCGTGCAGTTCCCGCTCGCTGGCGACCCAGGCGGTGTCGCCATCCACCCGCGCCGTGCGGTGGGTCAGCTGCGAATGGGTGCCGGACAGGAACTTGGCATCCGACTTCGCGTGGTGGCCGAGATACTCGCTGCGGCTGCGTTCGGCGCCGCCGGTTTCGAGAATGATCACGGCCGGATCGAGCAGCGCCTCGACCTGACCGAAATCGGAGGCCTCCAGCGCGGCACCGAATGCATCGACTACGGACACGGGGGCCTTGGCGGCCTCGGGGACATCGATAGCCTGAGCGACAGAGGCCGGCGCGTGCGCATGGTCCGCGCCGGATTGTGCGTGGACGGCGGTCGGCAGTGCGAACGCCAGGGACAGTGCCAGAACGGTGATGGTCGTCTTCATGCAGGTTTTCCTTGGATGGGTGTCAGTGCTGGTGGTCGTGGCCGTCGTCGTTCGACGCCGGTGGCGGTGGGGCTTCGTCCCGGGTTGGCGCGGGCTCTGCGGGCGGGGTAGGGGGCGTCTTCGCTGGCGCTGGTGCGTGATGGTCGGCCGGCGTGCCGGGCGGGTGGTCGTGCGCGTTGTTGTCCTGCGCCTTGCCGGCGTCCGCGCGTGCATGGTCCATCCCGGCATGCGCATCGGCCTTGGCCGGTGCGTCGTCGTGGGGCGGCGTGCCCGGCGGGTGCGGGTGCGGTGCCGCGGTCGTACCGGTAGCGTCGCCGTCGTGGTGGTCATCCGGCGTCCCGGGGGTATGGCCGTGGGGCTCGGTTTCGCCGCCGCCGTGGTCATGCCCGCCACTGCTGTCGACCATGGCCTGGTACTGCTCGGCATCGAGCTTGGGCAGCTCCTGCAGGAACGCGGCCATGTTCCAGATGTACTCGTCCTTCATGCTCTCGCCCCACGCCGGCATGCCCGAGGCCTTGATGCCGTGCTTGATGACCCAGAAGGCCTCCGCGGCCTCGACGGTTGCCCGGCTGAGATTGGGCGGCGCCGGATACAGCCCGCGGCTCATTTCGGTACCGTCCATGCCCGGTGCCAGGTGGCAGCCCATGCACATCGCGTTGTAATTGCCCGAGCCCTGGACGATGCGCTCGCGGTCCATGAGGTCCGCGGGCACCTCCAGTTGCCCGGCGCGGGTCTTGATGGAGCGGTCGCGCATCGTCTCCAGCAGGCTGTAGACCGGTGCGGTATGCGGGTCGTCCGCAGCGACGTTGTAGAACCCCGACCAGATGAAGCCGGCGATCGCGGCGACCGCAACGCCTGCGAGCACCACGAGTGTCAGCAATGTTTTTCGTGTGACAAACGCCATGTTGATTGATCCCCTTTTTTTGTTTTAGAACCAGGTACGCAGGCCGACGACGAAACGGGTGTCGTCGACCTCAGCGCCCTGGGCGTCGCGAAGATCGGCGGTCCCGCCAAAGACGCGTTCGCGCACGATGCCGATGTAAGGCGCGAACTTGCGGGTGAACTCGTATCGGAGCCGGAAGCCGCCCTCCACCTTGCTCAGGCCCGAGCCGATGCCACGCGCCGGGTCGTCCTTGCCCCAGGCCTGGGCCTCGATCACGGACTGCAGGATCAGGCGGTTGGTGATCAGCGTTTCGTACTCGGCTTCCACGCCCACGCCGGTCTGGCCGGATTCGCCCACGTAGGCGGTGGCCTCGACCTCGAACATGTACGGTGCCAGGCCGGTGACGCCGACCGCGGCGAATGTCTGCGACGGGTCGTCGCCGAAGTCATGGCGGATACCGACCACGGCATCCCACCAGCGTGCGATCGCGCGGCCGTAGAACACCTCGACATTGGCCGACTCCACGCTGCCGTCCAGTGCTTCGCCTTCGGTCCGGATCCAGGCGCGGTCCAGGTCGGTGCCGATCCAGCCCGAACCCTCCCAGGCGATGGGCGTGCCTTCGTCCTCGTCCCAGGTTTCCAGCCGGTCCACGAGGGCGAACCAGTGGACCGAGGTGTCGTGGACCGCATGTCCGGCCACATCCGGGAACGCGGCAGCCCGGTCGGTATCGGTGACCTGCGGAATCGGCTCCAGCGGCGCCGCGTCGGGCGGAAGGTCGGTGCTGTCCGCATCGGCAGTGCCATGGCCCATGGCGGCATGATCCATTTCGGACGCCGGCTCTTCGGGTGGCATGTCATGCCCCATGGTCGAGTGATCCATTTCAGAAGCCGGCTCCTCGGGCGGCATGTCGTGTCCCATGGCCGAGTGGTCGGTTTCGGACGTAGGCGCCTCTTGCATCTCCGTCTCGGGCGGCATGTCATGGCCCATGGCGGCATGGTCCACTTCGGCCTGGCCGGAGGCTTCGGGTGGCTCCCCACCCGTACCGGTGGCCTCGGACGAGGTATGCCCCATCGCCGCATGGTCGACTTCGGGCTGTTCCGTTTGTCGTGGTGTCGGTTCAGGGGCCGGTGCCCCGTGGCCCATGGCCGCGTGGTCGATGTTTTCCTCGGGCGGAGGCGGCGTCGGTGCAGGTTCGGAGGTGCTCTGCATCGTGGAATGGTCATGCTCGGCACTCTCCGGCGGTTGCCCGTCTTCCTGCGCCGAACGCGACTGCGCGGACGTGGGCCTGGGCTCGGCATGCGCGGAGTGGTCCATGTCCTGCGCCGAAGCGACAGCCGGGGCCAGTCCCAACGCCAGCGCGATGGCGGCGCGCAGCAGGGTGGATTCGAGTCTCGAAGGGATGGTGGTCATGGCGTTTACTCCCTCACCGCGACTTCGCGGAACATGCCCGCTTCCATGTGGTACAGCAGGTGGCAGTGGAAGGCCCACCGGCCCAGGGCGTCGGCGCGGACGCGGTAGCTGCGCTTCGTACCGGGTGGCATGTCGACGGTGTGCTTGCGGACCTGGAACCGGCCGTCGGCATCCTCGACATCGCTCCACATGCCGTGCAGGTGGATCGGGTGCGTCATCATCGTGTCGTTGACGAGCACGATGCGCATGCGCTCGCCGTAATTGAGGCGCAGCGGCGCGGCGTCGGAGAACTTGATGCCGTCGAACGACCACGCGAACCGCTCCATGTGGCCCGTGAGGTGCAGCTCGATTTCGCGGCCGGGCGCGCGGCCGTCCGGGTCGGGGAACGTGCTCCGGAGGTCGGCGTAGGTGAGTACCCGGCGGCCGTTGTCGCGCAGGCCGATGCCCGGATCGTCGAGCTTGGGCGCCGGCGACATGGTCTGCATGTCGACCAGCGGGTTGCCCTCTTCGCTGGAAGGATGGGATTGCATCGCGCCATCGCCGTGTTCCATGCCAGCCATCGCGGATCCACCCATGGCGGCCATGTCGTGGCCCGAGTGGTCCATGCCGGCCATCGACCCGCCGGCCATCGCCGACATATCGTGGCCACCGCTCATGCCGTCCATCCCGCCCATCCCGCCGTGGCCCATGTCCGCCATCGTCAGGCGCGGCACCGGGTCCACCGGCGGGATCGGCGCTCGCAGGCCCTCGCGCGTGGCCAGGGTGCCGCTGACGTAGCCTGTCCGGCCCATGTCCTGGGCAAAGATGGTGAAGGCGTCCTGGCCCGAGGGTTCCACGATCACATCGAAGGTTTCCGCCACCGCGATGCGGAACTCGTCCACCGACACCGGGTGCACGTACTGCCCGTCCGCCGCGACCACCGTCATCTTCAGGCCGGGGATGCGAACGTCGAAGTAGGTCATCGCCGAGCCGTTGATGAAGCGCAGGCGGACCTTCTCGCCGGAGCGGAACAGGCCGGTCCAGTTGCCCAGCGCGGTGGTGCCGTTCATCAGGTAGGTGTAGGTGTTCGCGTTTACGTCGGCCAGGTCGGTCGGTGTCATGCGCATCTGGCCCCACATCAGGCGGTCGTCGATCGTCTCCGACAGACCGTTGCGCTGCGCATCGCGGACGAAGTCGCCGACGGTGAGCTTGTTGAAGTTGTCGTGGTCGGACATCTTCTTCAGACGCGCGAACAGGTCGTCCGGCGCCAGGTCGGTCCAGTCGCTCAGCAGGACCACGTAATCGCGGTCGTAGCTGAAAGGCTCCGGCTCGGCCGGGTCGATGATCAGCGCGCCATAGAGGCCGGCCTGTTCCTGGAAGGCCGAATGGCTGTGATACCAGTAGGTGCCGCCTTGGCGGACATCGAAACGGTAGTGGTAGGTCTCGCCACGGCCGATGCCGTCGAAGCTCAGGCCCGGCACGCCATCCATGTTGGCCGGCAGCAGAATGCCGTGCCAGTGGATCGAGGTCTGGTGGCCGTGGATGGAGCCGGCAGGCAGCGCGTTGGAGACGAACAGGTCGACCGTGGTGCCTTCGCGCCAGCGCAGGATCGGTGCCGGCACCGTACCGTTGACGGTAATGGCCGGTCGAACGCGTCCGGTGAAATTCATCGGCGTCTCGCCGATCGTCAAGTCGAAGCGGGTGCCCGCCAGCACGTTCTTCTGGTCAGGGGACTTCACTGCCCACAGGGGCTTGGGCCACAGGCCAAGGCCGGCGACCGCGCCGCCGGCAGCGAGGCCCTGGATGAAACGTCGACGCGAAGGCGCAGGCAGTGAGCCTGAACCCCAATCGCGGGGAGGGAAGGACATGGTCGACTCCACATAAGCATCGAAGTACGGCCTCAACGGGGGAGACCGCGCAAGGCGCCAGCTGGCAACACGCCAGCCACAGGCGTCCAGCGCCGAAAGGCGCGAGGGGATGCTTAGCCGATGGGAGGTCGAATCAGATGCGGGAGCGCCGGCGGCGCATGGCTCGCCGGCATGCGGCCACTGCTGGACGCATGCTCGATCACGGCGGGCACCGCAGCGATGGCACGCACCATGGCGTGGCAAGTGTGCATGCAGGAGCATCGGCAGGTGCCGTCCTCGCAGCAGTCGCCGTCGTGGGACGCGTGTGCAGTGCTTGCGCCTTCAGGTGCGTCCGGCATATCCGCTGGCAAGGCGCCGCCATGATTGCCATGCGACGCATCGTGGGAATGCCCGATTCCGGGAGCCGGCTCCTCCACTGCCGGGGTGTGGCAGGTCGTGTCCGGACCATCATTCACCGGCCCGGCTGGCGAATCCTCGCCCAGCCCGTGCCCCATCTGCACCGTGGCCATGGCCGGGACTGCGCCGTTGAGCGCCAAAGCGGCGATCAGCAGCATTCGCAGGAGGGTGGGCCAGAGGCGCATGTGCGCAACTCTACCTGCCAGCGAGGATAGAAACGTACAGAGGCCGTGAAGAAATGCGTCCGAATGCGAGAAGTCAGGCAATCAGGAGTGAAATTGTGTACTGCATGATGGGTCGCTACGATAGCCGGATGTTTCGGCCCAGCCGCCTGCCGTGGTTTCGCGCTGCCCTACTCGGGTTGCTCGCGCTGTGCATGGCTTTGCAACCGGTGCTGGCCGCCGCTGGTGAGCTGCACGAGGCGTTTGCGCATGCCGACCAGGCGGCCTTCCATCTTGAAGGGTCAGACGATCACGGCGATGCCTCGGGCGACCCGGGCGATGAGCCGGCCGACGCCCTGCATGTCCTGCTCCACTTCGCGCACTGCTGCGGCCATCCCGCCGGCCTCAATCCGCCCGAGGCCGGGGCGCACTGGTCGCCCGTGCATAAGCCGCGGCCGCTGACGGCCGTTGTCGCGCCCACGCTGGCGCCGCAGCTGGGCTCCCCGTTCCGACCTCCGATCCAGGCGTAAGGCGCGACTGGCCGCTCGGCCAGATCCTTGTCCATTCCGCTTCATCGGAGAACTTCCCATGCGATTGCGACTCACGGCCCTGGCCGTGTGCGTCGCGGCTTTTGCCGTGGCCTGGCCGGCGGCCGCCGCCGACCGTTTGACCCTGGACGACGCATTCCAGCGCGTTGCCCAAACCCACCCCGACCTGCGTCTGTTCGGCCCGCGGCAAGACGTGCTGGGCGCCGAACTCGACCGCGCGTCGCTGCGACCTGCGTACATCGCCGGTGCCACCGTCGAGAACGCGTTCGGCACCGGCGAGGCCAGTGGCCTGAGCGGTGCCGAGCTCACCCTGACCCTTGCCTCGGTGCTGGAGCGCGGCGGCAAGCTCGACGCGCGGCGCACGCTCGTCCAGAGCCGCATCGACGCCCTGGCCATCGAACGCGAAACCCGTCGGCTCGACCTGCTGGCGGA
>Ga0208375_1000988_pt1 | contig 35090 bp, 48 predicted proteins | sample RifOxyD1_FD_184038 | JGI IMG/M metagenome (GOLD analysis project Ga0208375, IMG submission 184038) | Soil microbial communities from Rifle, Colorado - Rifle Oxygen_injection D1 (SPAdes) | ecosystem: Environmental > Terrestrial > Deep subsurface > Rock core/Sediment | place: Rifle, Colorado... | reverse complement strand
CGAGGCATCAATAGTTGCATATGAAAATAAGCTGAAGGAGACGCTCCCTACGGGACTTCAGCGGCTTCTGATTGCTGCATCATTACATGCCGAGCCGACAGCACAACAGAGTTGACTTAATCCGCTTGAATAGGACTTGAACGGCATCTGATAATTATAGCTTCACATCACGAACGACACTAACTTTTCGTTTTGTAATTAACGAATAAAATCCGGCATGGGTGTGGCACAAGAGTCAGTAATTAACAGCAAAGTGCAGATTTAGGATGGAGCAGCGATAATTACTTATCGATTTTTCTTTGCTTCGTTCATGGCTAACTTGATCTGCCAGTCTTCCCAGCCGTTTGATTTCAGGACATTCTTTATTTTATGCTCCGGTTCGCTTGAATTTCTGATATAGTCTGTTAATTGCCAAAATGGCGTCTCTTTTTCAAGTTTTGGAGTGAAAATAATCAGTCCCATTGTTAAGGATAACAATAATGCAGGAAGCCATGCTGGATTTTCATTTTCTGTATTTTCAGCCTCAATTTTCTTTTTGGGAATTATCCTTGGAATTATCCTTATTGCATCTGCCGTTATTGCAGGAATATTTACTTCCTTTAATTCCGGTATTATAATTTCTTTTTCTATTCCAACTATGCTGAAATAGTTCATTCCGTCTGCAGATGAAGCGTATTGGCTGAATGTTTCATCTTCTTTCTCAATTTTTGTCGATAATGGCTCCCAGCCGCTTAATTTCCCGTGGACATTTTCATTCCAGGAATAGCTGTACCGCCTTAATTCAATATTATCATAGTCATTTGCCTCAATCCAGTCTTTCGGAACTTTGAATGATATTTTTACACTTGAAATTTGCTCATCTCCGAATTCAAATCCGCTTATGTAAAAACATTGCAGGACATTCTCCTGATAAGGAGCATTTTCAGGGCAGTCAGGCATTGCTTGTATGGTTATTCTTGCCCTGCTTATGTTTGTGTTTGCAGTTATGCTGAACTTCGTGAAAAGAATATCTTCGTTGCTGATTAATTTAGTCTGTTCATCGTTTGGAGCTAATTTATCGAAGAAAATAACTTCCTTTGGGAATAATAATGAAGCGAAGACTGAAGATATTAGGATTAAACTCAAGGTTAAACTAAGCAATAATTTTAACATTTTGTAAACCTCTAAAATCATTATCTCCTGTAATCAATTCTGCTTTGCTGAATTCAGCCGTGGCATAAATCAAAGAATCGATTGCTCCTAATTTATTCTCAACTGATATTTCTGCTGCTTTTTCAGTGATAATCTGTCCGGGCGCCAGTATTTTGCTTCTTTGTTTCGCAAACTGCAAAGCCGGCAGCGGATCTTTCTTCATCAATAATATTCTCTTTTTGATTTCAAATAATGAAAGTGTAGAAATAACTATGATGTCATCTCCTTCTATTATTTTCTTCGCTTCAATACTTTCTTCCAAAAAATATGCAAGCCATACAGAAGAGTCTAAGCACTTAATATCGGTCTGTTTCATCTCTCAGCCCATTAAGTATCTCTTTCATAGTCATTTTGCCATATGCTCCCCACATTGATTTTTCAGGTTTCATGGTTTTCTTCAGAAAAAATTTCATCAGAGCATCATAAGAGCCAAAATTGAGCTGTTCCTTGAGAGTTTTCAAGTCCTCTATGGTATCATCATTAACTTGAATTGTTGTTGTCATACTATAGACTATAGAGCTATAGTTTATATAGTTTATGGTTTTATTAATTGTTACGTAATAGTAGTTACTAAACGAAAGATTTATAAAACTAAAAAGCTTCAACGGCATATGGACTTACCTTATTTAGCAAACAGCACATTTGATGGAATCAAATTAGTGGCGGCGGTAGGGGGAAGTTGTGTTATTGGGCTTACAGCACTACAAATCTGTTCAAGTAAAATCTCTGACCAGAAAGAATTAGAGAAACTCATTGCAGAAGAATCTGGAAAACTGGGTTTGAAGAGCGAGGTAAAAGCGTTTTTGCATGATGGATGCAAAGCCGGTGCAGTAATACATTTCAATGATTCAATTCCAGCTGAAATTCACGTTGGAGGCATGTTTGCAAGAAAAGGTGTTGTACGCCACGAACTGTATCATATTTATAAAAATCATCACAAGCATTTACTAACGTATAAAAGTAAATTAGCCAGACTGTTAAATTATTATCTCAAGGCAGAATTTCCTGCTCAAGTTTACGGGGCATTTGGAATTAAGCTTTAATTCGTCATTATCCCTTACAAAACTAATATAAACTACCTCACAACTCACAATCATTATCATTAACGTATTCGAATGATAACATATAAGCAAAAGCCAGATACAGATGAATCTATTTTCTCTATTTTGAACCCTATTGTTTCAAGATGGTTTAAAAATAAATTTGGAAAGTTCTCGGAGCCTCAAAAGTTCTCTGTTATTGATATTAACTCAAGAAAAAACATTTTAGTTTCAGCTTCAACAGGTTCTGGTAAGACATTAACCGCTTTTCTTTCAATATTAAATCATTTAATAGATTGTTCTGAAAAAGGAATTCTAGAGAATAAAGTTTATGTTATTTATTGTTCCCCATTGAAGGCATTGAACAAAGACGTGAGTTTAAATTTAATCGAACCCTTACAAGAAATGGAAGAACAAGCAAATAAAAAATTCGGAATTAGAGTTGGAGTCAGAACAGGAGACACAACTGCAGCAGAAAAGCAGAAAATGCTCGCAAACCCTCCTCATATTTTGGTCACAACTCCTGAATCATTAGCGTTGATGCTCTCTTCCCCAAAATTCAAAGACCACTTAAGGAACGTAGACTGGTTCATCGTAGATGAAATTCATGCTTTGGCTGAAAACAAAAGAGGAGTTCATCTGAGTATTTCAATGGAAAGATTGCAAAGATTAAGTCCTGCAATGTCAAGAGTTGGATTAAGCGCGACAGTCGCTCCGCTGGAAAATGTGGCGCATTTCCTGGTCGGAAACAGAAAATGCGAAATAGTCGATATCCCCAGCCTGAAAAAATTAGATTTGCAGGTTGTAAGTCCGGTTGCTGATTTAATCAACACAGATTACACAACAATAAGCAATGAAACATACAATTTAATCGATAAATTGCTTCAAGAACACAAGACAACATTGATTTTCACCAATACAAGATCGGGAACAGAAAGGGTTGTCCATCATCTGAAAGAAAAGTTCCCAAAAAACTATTCCGAAAATATCGGAGCTCATCATGGTTCTTTGTCTAAGGGGCACAGAACAGAGCTTGAAAAGAATCTAAGGGAAGGGAAGCTTAAAGCTGTGGTCTGTTCAACTTCTTTAGAGCTAGGGATTGATATTGGTTATATTGATTTAGTAATCTTATTGGGAAGCCCAAAATCAGTCGCAAGAGCATTGCAAAGAATAGGAAGATCAGGACATAAATTGCATGATACAACAAAAGGAAGAATAATAGTCTTGGACAGGGATGATTTAGTTGAATGCTCTGTTTTATTAAAATCAGCGGTTGAAAAGAAAATAGACAGAATACACATTCCTGAGAACTGTTTAGATGTTTTAGCTCAGCAGATATTCGGAATTGCTATTGAAGAACAGATTCATATCGAGGAATTATTTAAAATGATAAAACAAAGTTATTGTTACCGAAATTTAAAACGGGAAGACTTCGACCAAGTTATGTCTTATCTTGCAGGAGAATATTCTGAATTAGAGGACAGACATATTTACGCAAAGATCTGGATTGACAAGGAAACAAAAATAATCGGTAAAAGAGGAAAGATGGCCAGAGTTATTTATATGACAAATATTGGAACAATTCCTTCAGAATCTGGAGTTGTTGTTAAAGTTGGAGATTTAGCCATAGGAACAATTGATGAAGGATTTTTGGAAAGATTAAAGCCGGGAGATGTATTCGTTCTTGGAGGAAATACTTACCAATTCAGGAATGCGTCAGGGATGGTGGCGAGAGTTGTTGCAGCATTAGGAAGAAGGCCGACAGTTCCTTCCTGGTATTCCGAAAGCCTGCCATTGAGTTTTGATTTAGCAAATGAAATAGGAAGATTCAGGAAATTGATACTTGAGCACTTTGCAAAAAAAGAATCAAAAGGAGATATTTTGAGATTTATCAACAAATATCTTTATTTGGATGACAATGCCGCAAATGCTATTTATCAATACTTTAAAGAACAATACGAATATGCGGAAATTCCAACATCAACTAATCTTTTAGTCGAGCATTATGACGAAGGGGAAAAGAAATATGCTGTGTTTCATACTTTGTACGGAAGAAGGGTGAATGACTGTCTTGCAAGAGCGGTCGCTTATGCAATTTCAAAAATACAGCACAGGGATGTCGAAATAGGAATTTCAGACAATGGATTTTATGTTGCTTCAGTTCACCCAATTCAAGCCGTTAGAGCATTTGAAATGCTTAAATCTTCAAGAATAGAAGAGCTAATGGCTTTGGCATTAGATAAAACAGAAGTTTTAAGAAGAAGATTTAGGCATTGCGCAGCAAGAGCATTAATGATTCTAACAAATTACAAAGGTCATGAAAAAAGAGTTGGAAGACAGCAAGTAAGCTCAATGATTTTACTGCAAGCTGTAAAAAGAATATCAGAAGACTTTCCGATATTAAAGGAAGCAAGAAGGGAAGTTTTAGAAGATTTGATGGATATTGAAAATACCAAACATGTTTTGAAAGATATCAATGACGGAAAAGTGAAGATAAAAGAGATAACCACAAATGTTCCTTCGCCATTCTCGTTCATGCTCGTTTTGCAGGGATATCTTGATGTCTTAAGGATAGAAGACAGGACCGAATTCCTGAAAAGAATGCATCAGTCTGTCATTGAGTCAATCGAAATGAAGAAAGGACTGAAGCAGGACAGAAAAATAAGCAAAATAGATTATGCTGAATTCTGGAAGTCCGTTGAAGAAAAAAGAAAGAAGGAGATGGAGACCAAAGAATGGAAACTGAAGCATGCGATAAGAATGATACATCATGTTCCTGGCTATGTCAAGGAAGATTTGACAAGGCTGGTCAATGACGAGGATTATGAATTAAGAGAGGATGTTGTTTCATCAATCAAAAAATATCAAAAGCAGATAGAATCTGAATGGCCTCCGATTTTGAGGAACTTTGTTTTTGCAAAATTAGGAATAAAACCTAGCAAAGAATACAGCGCAGACGAGGATTTTTTGATGCAGCAGCTGAATGAAACATCTAAAAGACTTAAACTGCCTTCAGATATTGTTTACGAGATTAAAAGACTGATTGACGGAGAAAGGACTGCATTCAACTTTTCTTTCAAGAAATGGCTTAAGGAATTGATTTCCGGTTCAATACCAAAGCAGTGGCCAGATGAGATAATCAAATTCCTGATTAAAGCTGAAAAAGAGATTTAGTTATCTTTGTTTGTAATTGTGATAAAAATTTTGCCGGTGTTTTCTGCCGAGTTCGACCCAGCAAAATTATATGACATCCCCGAAATAAACAGATTCCGTCTCATCGATTATCCTTTTTTCGACTATTGCAGGAGTGTCTAAGTTTGATTCTAATCTTGGGATTTTTTCCTGAATTTTATTTTCGATATTTTTAATAAAAGTAGAGTTTGATTCTGTAATATTCTCAGATTTTTCTTTTATTGTTATTTTATCTTTTCCAAGCTCAATCCTGGTGCATGCCGTAAGAAAAACCAGCGTTATCAGCAAAATAAATATTATTCTCATATCTTCTCACCAGTCGTTTTTGTCTTATTTTCCAGAGAGCTGAAAATATTTCTGAAGAAAAACATGGCTTTTGATCCAAGCTCTCTGATGCTTTCAATCTGCAGTCCGCTGTCAATGAATTCTGTTTCATTCAGTTTTAATTTTGATTTTTGAAACTTTTCAAGCAGAACTTTCTGTATTTTTGATTCTTTCCCTTCGCTTTTGTCCGCTTCTATCCTCGCAGTTATCTCTAAAATTCTTTTATCATAAGCAACATTGACAAGTTTCCTTCTTTCCTGGTTTAATGCGTCTTTTTTATCTTTCAATCTGTTATCTTTCAATCTGTCTTTATTGTTCTGCTTCGCCTTGAATAATGCAATCTTTAACTCTCCTGTATTCTCTTTGAACTTTTCTTTAGTCAGGTCCTTGAATTGTCTTGAAAGATCCTTCATTTCTTTTTCTTTCAATTTTAATATATCTAATGTTGCAGTATTAAATGATTCTTCCAGTTTTGATTCAAAGCTGTTTTTAATTGCCGTTAAATCCTGAACATCAGTGCTTTTATTCGAAGAAAAACCTATCGCAGCATTCATCTGAAAAATAAATTCGTTCGCATTCAGGTCAAGGCTTGCTTTTCTTGCTTCTAAGACATTCTCCTGAGAATAGACTAGAGGTATCAACAGAAATAAGACGAGCAGGAATGGCTTCATAAGAATCGATTAGCTTACTTTGTTTATATATTTTGTCAAGTTGTTATTTAAACTATTGGTGCTTTGCCGGAGTGCAACTTTGCTAAGAAAATACAGCTAAACACGAACAAAATAGAAATCCTCTGTCAAATTTTGGTAGTAATAATTACAAACTAAAAAATAACTAACATAACCTTTAAATATACATCCAACTGTGTTTATATCATGAGCTTTGACCCAGTAGAAGATCTTAAACTGGCATTGATTGGAGTATTAAATCACGGCGTTTCTTTATCCAGTCTCAGCTCTAAAAAAGTCCATGATTACAAAGAACAAAGGGCTGATTATTACAGAACTTTAATCAAAAACAACATTTCCAAGCTTAAAGAAGTGACTAAAGATATGGATGAAGAGACAAAACAAAAAATAACCCAGATGGAAATCCTTTATATGAGGGGAGATGCAAAAGCCATTCTTGGGATTGTTGCAGAACTAAGCATTCCAAAAGCTGCCCGTCCGATAAAAGAAATAAATATAAGACTTCCTTTCGAGATAAGGGATGAAGTTCTGTATGATTTGGCTGAGGCAGAACGCTGCTACAATGCAGACGCATTGAGGTCATCAATAATTCTCTGCGGAAGAATTCTTGAAACAGCTTTGCACAGGAAATATTACGATGTTACAGGAAGGGATTTATTGGAGACGAGCCCCGGAATAGGACTTGGAAATATACTTGCCAAACTAAAAGAATCAAACATAGAGATTGATCCTGCCGTTTCACAGCAGATACATTTAATCAATAATGTAAGGATATTTTCAGTTCATAAAAAAAGCACCGCTTTCCAGCCGTCAAAAGAACAGGCTCAGGCAACAATGCTTTTCACAATCGATATACTGAAGAAATTATTCTGATAAGTGGTAACAAAAATAATAAAATGATTGTTTTGTCTCCCCGATATTAGAAAACTTTAAAAGCAAATTCCATATAGTTTTCTAATATATGGAAATCACGAAAGGAATAGAGATAATCGGCTTATCACTGTTTATCAGGAAAAGCAAAACTCTTGTTATCTCTGATGTTCATTTAGGAATTGAAGGAGAAATGCAGTACAAAGGTGTCTTGATTCCAAAGCAGCATTTTAATGAACTGATGAAAAAGTTTGAATATATCTTTTCGAAAGTTAAACCTAAACAAATAATAATTTTGGGAGATTTAAAGCATGAGTTCGGAAGGATTTCAGAGCAGGAATGGCGGGAATTATTGAGATTTTTCGACTATTTAAGCAAAAATTCAAAGAAAATTGTTTTACTGAAAGGCAACCATGATCCATTTTTAGGCCCTATTGCAAGAAAAAGAAATCTGGAGCTTGTTAAAGAACTGCAAATCGAAAATACTTTATTCATTCACGGGGATTATGAGCCAAAACTGAAGAAAAATACTAGATTAATCATTATGGGGCACGAGCATCCTGCTGTCACGTTAAGGGAAAAAACTAAAGTTGAGAAATTCAAATGTTTTTTGAAGGGAAGATATAAGAACAGACTGCTGATTGTCGTTCCTTCCCTGAATCTGTTAGTTGAAGGAAATAATGTTTTAGAAGGAGAATTTATCAGCCCCATTGTTAAAAAAGCAAAGAATTTTGAAATATTTGTTGTCGAAGACAATGAAGTTTATGCTTTTGGAAAATTAAAAAACATCAGTAAGCGCTGACATATCTCCCACCGTTTCTTTTTGTTGCTCCATTTCCTGAAGTCTTTACGGTATGCGATCTTATTCTGTTTTTCATCTTTTTAGGCATCCCAATCTGCTTTCTATATTTTTCCCTGAAGAAATCCTGCATACACATGTATGTCGTCAGACCAAGCCCATCTATCTTTGGCAGTTCATCGGAATTTTCCCTGATGACATCCTCAAGATCCTTTGCGGCAGTCAGGATGTTCCTGATGATCATGTTTATCTGCGGGGTTCTTGCATTTCTGCTGTAAAAGTATCTCGCGAACTCTGCATTCATTTCATGGCATCTACGTCCATTTGGACAGTATGTTGCGATGTAGTCTTCCATGCCGAACTTTGTTGTCATGCCAAAAACTACAAGGAGCTATTTTATAAGCTTTATAACAACCTTTATAAACCACCTCGTTGCTTAAAACTTTCATGGGTACGAGAAAAGCATACAAGCGGTGTTCAAGGTGCCACAGGGGAAGACACAGAAGCCCCAGACCTAAGACATTCAGTTCTGAAGAAAAAGCCAAAGCTTATGCTCAAAAACAGGGAATGAAAAACTTTGAAGTTGTCAGGTTAAAATCAGGATTAAGCAGGAAAGTTAAAATAACTGAGAAATAATCAGTTCATGTATAATTCTATGCAGGAATAAGGCACAAAATTGTCCTGGATGACTATCCCTTCAGGTTTAAATTCAGTGAGCCTTCCCGGAATGGTATATGAAACATTATTGATATTGTCTCTGCAGATTACTTTTATTTTAGAGCCAATAGAAGCATTTTGGATTAATCTCAGGACTTCCTGGGGATTCGGAGACCTAAGTAATGAGTCCAGCGTCTTTTTAGGTAATTTAATCCCCTTCCTAATTTCAGTTATTGTCATAGTCTCTTCTTTCCGTATTTTTCCTGGTAGAATTGCTTTCTAAGCTGTTCTACTTCGCTCTTTAGGTCATTAAGCCTAGTTACTGCTAACCTGTTCATAACCATCACCCCAAATAGGCAGTAGTGTTTAAAGTATTTAAAATATTTGTATATATTTTTCAGAATTATCAGTGTTTTTGAATTTGTTTGATATAAGAAACTTGCTCCTTTGTCAAACATAGCTGCTGGGCATTATCTATCTGTGAATCAATCAATTCGGCCTGCAGTTTGCTCCATTCTTTATCAGAATGAATTGAGACGAATGCTGCCCATTTTTCCACAAAATCCATGCGTGTTTTCATAGTTCTTTTTCAAATATGCGCTTAAAGTATTTAATCTTTTCTTTATCGATATCTTCAAATACTATTTCAAGATGCCTTGCATCCTCAAGATCCTTTTCTGATTTGGCAATGTATCGTTTATAAGCTATTTGGGATTCAATATCGGCAAATAGGATTTCCTTTTCATTGAGTTGTATCCTGATTGGATTGAGCAGCACCTGATTTTGACTTGGTTTTCTGGATAGTTTGATTTCCATGCGCAGCAGCGGAAATCCTTTTCTCCATATATTAATCGGCGTTTTATTGAGCAGATATTCAAAATACAGATCATTTGGATTGTCAATAGTAAATTCAAATCCTTTTTCTACGAACTCATCATACATTTTTGTGAATTGCTCATATGGAAATTCAGAAATAAACATATCAATATCTTCAGTTGCTCTGGCTCTTCCAAAAAAGATGGAGACATATCCGCTGATAATGACATACTTTGTGTATTTCTTTATTATGCCGATGACATCCAAGGCAAACTGGTCAAGTTTAGTTATGCTCTTGTTTATTGTTAGCTTATTGTCTAATATCTTGAACTTAACCATAATATCTTTGTTTTTTTCTGCCTTTATAAGCTTTCTTTCTGTGCAAGACAAGTAAAATGCGGGATGCAGGGTTTGAACCTGCGTAGGAACTAATCCATTACGTCCTTAGCGTAACCCATTTGACCACTCTGGCAATCCCGCGTTAAAGAAACGATTTAACTACTCTATCTTAAATCTTTGCCTTGCCATTCGGTAAAGAACTGCTGTAAAAACTGCTGCATGAACCTGTGCCTTTTTTCAGCTATTTTCCGTGCAGTTGCTGTATGCAACCTATCTTTCAAATGCACTAATCTTTCATAGAAATAATGAATCGAGGTAGGGGACTCTGCGTAGGCTTCGACCTTTCTCCCCATCGGAATTGATGGGTCATAAATCGGTTTTTTCTTATATCCTCCCCAAATAAACGTTCTTGCAACAGCAATCGCACCTATTGCCTCGAGGCTGTCAGCATCCTGCACAACTTTTGCTTCAAGACTCATGTCTGGCTGGTTAGCAATGCCTTTCAAAGAAACATGTTTTACAGCTTCGCATACTCGTGCAATCGTAGTTTCGTCAACACCTATTGTTGTAAGATATTCCTGTATTGCTCGCGAATTAGCTGTCCTATCTCCACCATGAAATTTCCAATCAGCAATATCGTGCAATAACGCACCTAATTCAACAATAAACAAATTTGCCCCTTCTTTTCTGCCTATGTACGCGGCTGCACGTTGAACATTAACAGTATGCCACCAATCATGCCCTGTGGTTTCTCCTTGTAACTTAGTTTTTACATAATCTGATGTAAGATATACTATCTGTCTATTATTCATTTTGCCAACAAAAAGAAGCTTTGATATAAATGTTTCTACTTCTTTACCTTCAAAGGTTCTTTGACTGCTTTATCAGAAATTATTGCTGAGTTTCCAGTAGGATCTTCAATTATTATCTTTATTTTTTCGCTTCCAAAAATAACTTTGTTTATTTTCTTCAGTAAATTCCTTGCTTTTTCAGCGTCTTCCTCTTCATCTGTTTCTTTTGCAATTTCTAATGCGTGCTTCATTCTGTTTAATATTCCTTCAACATTTGTTACATAACCATTTGCTGCTTCTCCCGGTTCTATTGACATTAAATTAGGAATTTTTATTGTTGCAGAAGAAGCTTTGACGATTCTTATTTTCATGTCTTCTTCAGAGGAAACTTCTAATGTGTAGCGTGTTGGATCTTTCGGTTCAGCCGCTTCAATATCTGCTTTGTGATAATGACAATTAGAGCAGCTCATTGAAAACATGAACACTTCTCCAAAATAAGGGACTTCTATTTTGCTCTCCATTAAAGTTAAAGTCTTTTGATTGCAAAAAGGACACATTTCTCCTGATACTGTTTCTGGTTGTGTTTCTGACATAGGTATTTTTCAGAATTTTGGTTATATAAACGTTGTTCTTTTTAGATAACTTTAAAAAAGTTTTGTAAACTCGAAGAAAGTTAGTTAAATTGACGGTAAAATAATAGTTAATAAAAAAATAATTAATTAAAAATTAGTTAAGGAAAAGAAATCTTAATATCTTTCGTATCTCTGCGCAGGAGTTTCAACTTGCTTTTTCTCTCTGTGGATTGAAGCAAACGAAGGTACAATAGCTATCCAGTCTTCTCCGAATCCTGCGATATCTCCTTCAATAGCATCTGTTGTTTTTTTCAGTTTATTAATCGCTCTTTTCAGCTCGACTAAATCCTTATCTTTGAGACCCCTAATGTTCACAAGTGGAATAGTATAACCTTCTCTCAATGAATCAAGAATCGGCTTGACATCCTCGAATTCCTGAAGAACATACGGTCTCAGCACAATCTTTGCTTTCTCTCCCGGGCCGTTATTATCGACATGAAGAAAATCCTTGTCAACTTGTTCTGGAATATCGAAGTCAGAATCGCCCAAAATTTTATCTTTGATTGCACTGAAAAATCCGCTCATTTGAAAGTCCTCCTTTTCTGATAAAATTTTATTTATTACTTTAATATATAAATGTTTCTAAAGCACTTTTATGCAGGGATTAAGCCTTCCTGAGCCTGTTTTCGTCACTAATCAGACATTAGGATTAAAGATAAGTTATGGCATCTGCCGCACCCCGGCAAAATATTCTTCGTTTTAACTGCAAACCAGGAAAGTTAGCGTCGTTCGCGATGTAACATTGGATTATTACAAATCGCTGGAGCTCCGTAGGAGCCGTCCCTCTCAGCTCTGTTTATGCCGGACTATCCATCGCTCACAACTGATGCTAACTTTCAATTAATCTATTGTAAAAGCCATAATTTCGTCACTAATCAGACATAGAAAACTATTTAAAGCAATTCAACGCAATTATTTATGGAAGGGGTTAAAACAGACTATAACGACATAGAGGGTAATATCCATGGTAAAACGAATAGGCGGTTCAAGAAGAAAAACGAGGCAGATATTCAGCAAGAAGCCCAGTCAAAGGGGCAAGTTCAGCCTTACAGGCTACTTTCAGAAATATAATGATGGGGACAAGGTTTTGCTCAAATCAGAGCCATCCATTCACAACGGGATGTATTTCAGAAGGTTTGACGCCAAATCAGGCATAATTTCCGGAAAACAGGGGCGATGCTACAAAGTTAAGATAAATGATTTAGGGAAGGAAAAGACGCTGATTGTCCATCCGATTCACATGAAGAGCTACGCATGAAAACAACAGTAATTTCAGAAGAACCGATAAGTATCTATGACTTGAAGGATTCATTGGAGTCAATCAAGAAAAGAGATGCTGAGCTCGGTTTCAGATCAGCAAAAACTGAAGAATATTTAATCAGTTTCGCGAAGCTCGACAAAAAGAAATCAGAATCAATAAAAAATAAGATAGAAGAATTGGGGATTCCAAGGCTGAAGGCGGAGCAGATAAATAAGCTGCTTGATGTACTGCCTACTGACACGGAAGATGTCAGGCTGGTCCTGGCATCATACTCAATGACTGTAACAAACGAAAATTTGGCGAAGATTGCAGATGTTATTAAAGAAAACAAAAAGTAAAAATATAGAAAGCGAAAATGAAGGAAGAAAAAGCAATAGTATTGGACTTTTTGCAGAACGGATACCCGAACGATCCGCGGCCGAGTCACAAGAAGACTCCCATAGTCCAGGCTATGGGCTTAGAGCACTTCACACTTCTTGAATTAGTTCCAAAGAGGGATATTTTTCTGCAGCCGATGGAAGAAATTTACATCGGAGAAGGCAAGAGAGATAAGATCCATCACATAATCGGAAAAATAACCCTGGATAAATTGACGGGAACAGCAAGAAATGAGATTGAATATCTAATCAAAGACTTGGTGAAGAAGAATGAGCTGAATTTTGTCCAGTTTTTCAACAAATCGCAGCCATTGACGACAAGGATGCACCAGTTAGAGCTTTTGCCCGGTCTAGGCAAGAAGCATATGTGGGAAATAATCGAAGAAAGAAAAGTAAAGCCCTTTGAAAACTTTGAAGATCTGAAGGCAAGGATAAAACTTATGCCTGATCCTGAAAAAATAATAATAAAAAGAGTTTTATTAGAACTCGAGGGCAATGAAAAGCACAGAATTTTCGTTGACGTTTAATTTTAATTAACTGAAATAGGCTTCGCAGAATGGCAGCAGCGTTATTTTCTACAAAGCCAACGATTTCAAAAGCTTTATATCCTAGTTCGTAATTATATAAAACATGGCGGAAAAAAAGAGCAGGAAACAAAATTCTGTAAAGAGGATATTGATATGGATACTTGTGGTTGCTATATTTTATGTTTTAACTTCAGCTACTGTCAGCACGGGCATCGTTGAAGTGACGAAAAAAACAGAAGAATCATATGTTTCGAGCACAGAACCTTATATTGTCGAAAAAGTTGTTAAAACAACAAAGTACAAAACAGAGGAAGTTCCATACGGAACTCCAAGATGCGAGCAGTTCGTCTATAATTTCTCAAAGACATACGACTATTCGGAAGGTGTTGTTGAAGGGAAGAAAACAGCTAAATGCACTTACATGGTCAAGAATGAGGAAGACATCGCCGGCGTTTTCAGTTTTTTCCCTAATATTTTAAAGACAGGGAAAATAAATGACGGCCCTCAAATTGTGAAGACAATCGAAGCATTCGGAACAGCAAGATTTGAGTGGAATTTCACATTAGAGCCCGTTGAATCCGCAAGCTGCCTTCTGCAGTGCCAGAAATGTCCTACGAGGATGAAATGCTTTTACTTAAAACCAATCACATATCAGATAAAGGAAGTACCTTACGTTGTCGAAGAAAAGAAGAACATAACAGAATACAGGGATGTAATCAAAACAAGGACAGTCATAAAGAAAATCAATGAGACTCAGAACATATATACCAACAGATTCTTCGGTTACAAGCAATTTTTGTATTTGTGGTATTGACGTCCGGAAACGTTCCAAAACGCCTTGTAAAGTGACGCCGGCATTATTTTCCTAAAATTCCTGTTTAAGAAAGATTTTTAAAGCTAATCCATCTTCAAAAATTCATGAAATACTCCGCTATTTTCACTATACTTATCCTAATGGGGACTGTTCTGGTTTTTGCGCAGGAGAACACAACATCTGAAGCTAATGTGACTGCTTCTCCTGTCGAAGAGCCGCAATTAGTCTGCAAGACGGGACAGTGCGAAAACGGCTGCATCAAATGCAGCGACAGGGAATGCCATGATCCTGGATTCCAATGCATTGAGGAAATAACTCTTGATAAATTTTTCCCAAATAAAGTCACAATGGGGGAAACACAGCTTAATATCGTCCTGAGAAATACAGGAACAGTAAATTTGGATGATATTTACGCATCAGTTTCTGGAGACGGAATAGCTATGCTTGACAAGATTTCTGTCGAAAAATTAAATGTAGGGGATAAAGATTACGTTTTCGCAAAGATAAACGCGTCAAAATCAGGAACTATAGACATCGTGATTAAAATATATGTTGCGGGGAATGTCAAGTTCAAATATGTTGATCAGCTGATTGTCGCAGAACCTCCTAAAACTGCTCCGGCCGATGTCATCAATGTGACTATGCTTAACTCAGAATTCGAGCAGTTGAAGCAGAAATACAGGGATCTTGAGCAATTATACCAGGATAAAAAAACACAGGGCTATCCTGTTGATTTGATTTATGATAATTTGAGGGCGGTATTCAATCATATTACTGAAACGCAGTCATTTTTGCTGCAGGGAGATTACAAAAAAGCGCAGATAGGACTTGGCGTGATAAGCTCTAATCTTGATGATATAGAGGAACAGTTAAACGAAGTGCGGAAGGAGAAAGAGACACTTAGCGGCAAAGTAAAGAATAATCTTTTATTCTTTGGTTCTTTGGCAGCAGCATTGGTTTCTATATTTACTGCTTACAAATTAATCCAGGGAAGCGTAGACAGGAAAAAACTTCTTGAGCTGCACAAAAGGATAATTTCCAGGAAGAAAAAGAAGAATAAGAAATAGGATTTCATTAAAAAGTCAGCATTGTTATGCATAAAGTTAGCACCAAATACGAGCGATAAATACGGACGAATAATCAGAGTTCAAGGGGATGCTCAGCAACGAAGTTGCGCACAGCTTTGCATCTCACGCTTGCGTGAGATAGGCAAGGCTTTGCCTTGACGTTTTGCAGGGATTGTGCCATCCGGGACTTGAACGGCATCTGATAATTCAAGGCTACACGCGAGTCGGTGCTAACTTTGAATTGGGTTGAGCCGATGCTAACTTTTCGTTTTGTAATCAACGAAAATAATCCGGCATGGGCGTGGCAACTAGCAGAGTTATCTTCTGCTTCTTATATATTCAATCACCGCAGGCACTATCGACAGCAATATTATTATCAGGATAACTAAGCTGAAATTTTCTTTCACTAAAGGAATATTTCCGAAGTAATAGCCGCCAAGCGTGAACAGGCTGACCCACATCACTCCTCCGATGACATTATATAAAATAAACTTTTCATAGTTCATCTTTCCCACTCCAGCAACAAAAGGCGCGAAAGTCCTTATTATCGGGATGAATCTTGCAATGATTATTGTTTTTCCTCCGTGCTTCTCGTAGAATACCTTAGTCTTATCCAGATATTCTTTCTTGAAGAAGCGGCTTTTTTTGGAAAATACTTTAATTCCGGCAAGTTTTCCAACGGAGTAATTGATGCTGTCCCCTATTATCGCAGCGACGCAAAGAAGTATGAATAACAAAAATATGTTTAATGAGCCGATTGCTGCAAAAGTTCCGGCTGCAAATAACAACGAATCTCCGGGAAGAAGAGGAGCGATGACCAATCCTGTCTCAGAAAATATTATCAGGAACAGTATGACGTATGTCAGTGTCCCGTAACTCTGTATTATTCCTCCGAGAGACTTGTCTAGATGCAGGAAAAATTCAGCAAATTGGACCAAGAATTCAATCATTTTATTTCGTATCTTGCACTTACTGTTGCAGTAATTTCAAGTGTCTTTGAAGGGAGATTAGTCGCAATCTGCTTCGCATCAGATGATACTCCTTCTGCTCTTGCGTAAAGCGGGTATGGCATATAATTGTAATCAGATGAAGATACCGAAACCAGCTTTCCGACTCTTTTTCCGAATCCTGAAGCTAATGCTTCTGCTTTTGACTTTGCATCTTTTGCAGCTTCGGCAAGAACAGTTTTTTTGTGCTCATTTTGTTTCTCTAAAGATAATTCGAAATTGATGTAGCTTACCAAAGCTCCTGAATCAACTACAGCATCAACTATCTTTCCTGCATTGTCAAATTCCTTGCTTTTTATCTTGATTGAGTTTGAAACGGCATAACCTTTGCATTTCTGCCCGTCCTGCGTCCATTCGCAGTCCTGGTATATGTTGTAGTTTTCCGTTTCAATGTTTTTTGTTTCAATTCCTATTAATTTTAATGCATTAATAACTTTCTCAGATATTTCTGAATTCATATTTTTTGCAGCTTCTGCTGTTTCCGCCTTTGTCAGAACCTGTGCGTAAACGACGACCTGATCAGGGGAAACAGTTATCTGCGCTGTCCCTGTAACATCAGCTATGTTCTCTGTGCTTTGTCTTGGAACAGTGTAATATACGATACCAACAACTCCCGCAAGAACAATCAGGGCAATGATGATTGCTGTCCAATTCAGCTGATGTTTCATAATCATAATCCATGCGCAATCCTATTTAAAGTTTTCTAAATAAGATATAGTAATCTAAAACAAAACAGTAACAAGCATCGCCAGAAGAAGCATGTTTCCGAAGTCTGCAATTGATGTTGCAATAGGTATTAGAAAATTGTTTGGGTCTTCATGTTTTTTGAAGAAGTATAGTCCGGCAATTATCGATACTATGAATAATAGAGTTACAAGCAAAGCCACGTCAAGCCATACGACAAAGAAAAGTTTTGCAGCGACAGACAATGTTACATTATAATCTGAAAATCCTGAAATTATCATTGAGATTACCGCGCTTGCAGATGATATAAGAAGTGAAATGATGATTATCTGCGTATAAAGTTTTTTTATCTCCTGATTATTTTTCCAGTCCTTTACTTTTCCTTTGTAGAGCATTGTTGCAAAACGCGAGGATATTATGGAGCCATAATCCCCGATCATGTCATTAAGTGCAGGAAGCATTATAATCAAAGGGATGATTGTTACAAATAATGTTTTTATCCTTTCCAGCGCAAATCCACCGAACGAGCTTATTGCCGATGCAAATAAAAGAATTAAGAGGCTTTCTTTGATGATTGTTTTCATCGCATGGGACTTAGGGCCGTACTCTTTCATGTAAAATAAAGTTTCTTTTGAAAATTTATGCACTTTATGCAGATGGTGCATCAGCGGATGATGCTTCTTCCTTTCCAGTATGCTTAATTCGTGCAGATGCCCCGGCAATTTTTTTGTATGTATTATTTTTGTCATATTATAGCCAGCGTTATAAGTAAAGCAACGGTTGTTGTAACATCTCCTGTTGAAGTGACAAACGGCCCCATTATGTTGTTGGGATCATGCCCTTTTTTGAACAGATTGAGTGTTGTGAATAATGTCACAGGAATTTCAATCATGTTTGCGATGATTGCAGTAATAACCGGAAGGAAGATTATTTTTACCATTGTTACTCCCAATATGAGATAAGTGAATGCGAATGCTATCAAGCCGAGCATGAATGATGTAATTATTGCAAGAAAGAATGAAGCTGCGAGGTTTGCATTTATCAGTTTTGTTCTTTTAAGTTTTGGCTTTACAACTCCTAAGAATAATCCTGCGCTTAATCTTGATGCAAAAGCGCCGCTTATATTTCCTCTCATCTCTAAAAGTCCGGGAAGAAGGATGAGCATCCCTGGAATCAGCAGTATTTTATCCGTATAAGCGGCAAGAATGGTTCCTGTCACCAGTCCTCCAAACACAGAAACCATCTGTGAACTGATAATCTCCCTGAAACTGCCGTCAAACACGTCCATAGAGCTTTATAGCTGGGATGTGTATTAAAAGCTTTCTGAATTGGATAGTTTGAGTTAATTAAGTTAGCATCACTGTATTCAAAGTTAGCACTCGCACCGAGGCTTAATTATTTTTTATAGAAACTGAGCTGTGAGGGAAGATTCCTGCGGAGCTTCAGCGATTTGTGAGATTACAGAATTAAAAGCCGAGTGGTGCTAACTTTGAATTGGGCCGAGCCGATGCTAACTCTTAATTTGTAATTATTACGAAAATATTACGAAAAACATTTGGCCGGAGTGCGGTATAGAGCACAAATTATTGCTAATAAATCGATAAAATGATGGCAAAAGTTATTTAAATCAGCTCATCTTTCAAATTAGCATGAGTCTGAAAGACAGTCTTCTGGAATTGGGCAGCACATATGAGGAAATCAAGAATGCAGCACGTGTTGCCATAAACCAGGTCAAATCAAAGGCAAAAGACATAACTGACGTCCAAAGGATACAGTATTTGATTGAAACTAAGGAATTTAACCTTAAGACAAATCTTCTTGCTGTCTTCGATCTTGCTGAAAGGCATGAAGTCAGAGTTGACACTCTGAAAAAATTGCACAAGAAATATCTTGACGTCGAATCCGGCGTTTCCAGGGAGAAGAAGAAACTGGAAGAATTAGGACTGAAAAATATAGTGTTCGGGCCTAAAGCATTGGGAGCCTTTGCTTCAAACGGCTCAACTGTCTATCTTTATATCAATTCTTTGGCCAAGACGGTGAATGTTAAGATTTATCCGGAAGATGAAGAAAACGGATGGGGCCAGCCATTCGAGAAATATGCTTACGCATTGAAGAAAGATATTGAGAAGACATTGCAGGAATGATTCTTTTAATGCTTGTAGATGTTATCGTGATGATCATAATCAAGGAATGAAATCGTGTTAGATTCTTTATCATAGCTGAATACAAGAACAAAACTTTTGATGATATGGACTCTTTTCCTGTTCTTCATATCATACTGCAGATTTTTATAATGTCCGACATCAGCAGAATTTTTAATCTCTTCAATTTTACTTAAGACCATTTCATAAGCAATCTTGTCTTTTTTTGAAAGTTTGTTCAGAATTTTTTGAAGATGAGGCTTAATCTCATAATTATGCATCTTCTATCTTTCTCCTCAATTCTTCAATAGAGCTGAATTTTATACCTTTCTGCCGTTCTATTTTCTTCAGTTTATCGGTATATTCAGGTCTTAATTGAGGCTCAAGAAGCTGCTCTTCAAATCTGTCAATTACGAAATTTACCGCATCAGACTTATTCTTCAGTCCATATTTTCCTTTGATTATGGTTAAAACCCTGTCTTCGTGCTCTCCTAAAGATACTATTGCCTGTGCCATTTTCTCACCTTTGTTATATATTATAATAAAATATAATGAATTATTATATAAAGCTTTCGTTTGTTAAGGCTCTGCAGAGAATATGCTGTCATCAATATATAAGAAATTGAAATAAAAAAGAAAAATATCCCATTTTTCAACGGGTGTTGCCTAACTTAGCAAAATTCAATTAGAATTTTGGCTTGTGTTTTGCATAACAATCTCTACAATAGACTGGTCTGCCTTCTTTTGGTTTAAAAGGTACTTCACATTCTTTACCGCAATCAGCGCAAGTTGCCTTGTGCATTTCTCTTGGTCCGAAGTCTCTTCTAAAGCCTTGGTCGAAACCCATGGTATATATTCACCCGTGTTAATTAGTTATACTGCTTAACTATACTAGAAGTACGTTACCTCGTATACTGGTATTTAGTGTATTGAGGGGGTATTTAAAGGTTGTGGATTATGTTAGAATATGGTTAGAAGGGCTGGGGAGGGGGTTTAGAGTGGTTTAGATTGAATTTGATGTGTTTGGAAATGTTTAAATAACGAGGTTCGTATTATTCAATATGGGGGCGAACTTATGCCAAAAAGAAAAGGAACGCTAAGAAGAGACGAATTTACCCAGACGAATTTCATGACTGGGAAAACTAAAATAAGGAGACAAAAGAAATTAAAATTCTTTTAAAACTAATATGCCGGGATTATTTTATCGATTGCCAAAACCAACCCATGATTTGATGGGTAGAAAATTCAAAAGAAGAAAAGCATTTAAAACTTCTACTAAGAAAAAAGAATGGATGAAAGCTGGAGGGCATAATCCAGATAATTGGAAAACCGGTTTTATTAAAACATCAAAATGTAGACATTGTCATAGGGTTCTACATTGGGGGGATCGGAGTTATGAATTTGATCATAAAGATAATAATTCAGCAAATAATGGTCAAAAAAATTGTTATTTAGTCTGCGCAATTTGTCATCGTCAAGCGACTGTTATCAAAACTAAAAGAACAAGAGATATTATTGGGGCATATTCTGGCCACAAAGTTATTAAAAAGAAAGTGGGGTATAAAAAAAATAAAACAAGAAAAAAAAGTAAACGAAAACATACTCATAAAAAACCAAAAAGAAATAACAACCTTCTAGGAGAATACAATCCTCAAAGGGCAAATAGGGAGATGAAGCGATTGTTGGGTTTATAAAATGACAAAAATTTCAGGCCTTTTAATGACTATTGGATTTGTTTTGATTATCTTGGGTGCGATGACTTGGACTCCAATATCCTATCTAGGTTTATTGGTTTTTATTGCAGGAGTTGCTGCAAGAAATTATATGCACATTTAACTATCCAATAATGGTAGAGAAATTGTACCTGGTAGGGTTTGGCTTCAATTCATAGAACAGAAAGTTTCTTAACGAATTATCTTTTCTTTCTCGTGCTATAAAATGTAACTCTTTGGCCACTACTTCTTCTAAACGATACTCTTTTTGCCATGTTTATATTCATGTGTCTTGACTATATAAATTTATATGAAATTAAACGGCATCACTCACGTTACCTTTATATATTTAATCTTGATACTTCTTTTTATATGGAAATAACTTACGGTTTTTTCGATGAGAGCGGAAATACAGGAACTAGTGGTGATTATTATGTCGTAGCAGTTATTTTATTCCACTCAACAGAAGAGGTATTTAAATCAAAAGCTGTTCTTAAAAGAGAACGTAAAAATAATAAGCGATTTAATCTAAAAGAATTTAAATTTCATGATATGCATATCGGCGGAGATCATCTCAAGACTTCGTTGAAACGAGTATTAAAAAATCTTTCAAATACTAATTTCGATGTTTATGCTACGATTGTAAAGAAACCAAAGAAACAACGTTACGCATTTGATGTCGCAAAATTACGTCTAATCTTAGAACTTTTCAGAAATCTTGCAGAACAAGGGAAAATCAATAAACTCATTGAGTTAAAAGCGGATGATAATTGCTTCGGAAAATTAAAAGAAGATCAAAGAAGAACAGTATTTTGTAAATGTAAAGATAGTAAGAATGAAACTTATTATCTTAGTAAATCATTATCCTATGAAGAGTTCAAAACTTTTGATGACCTTCCTGGCGATATCAAAGAAGATATGAGTGCGAATGGTTGGACGATGCAAGATTATAAAATCTTTTCAGTAAAAGCTGTTAATTCAGAAACTGAAGGAGGAGTTCAAATTGCAGATTTAATTGCTGGTTCGATTTATCAAAAATATAATAATAAAAATAACGAATATTTTGACATAATCAAATCAAAAGTAAAGAATATATTTGAATAAAAAATTAAAGGTGTGTGGATCCATCCTACTTTTTAAGCATAAATTTTCATTATGCAACGCCGTTAAATAACAGCTCATTTCGCGAAGGATTCCTATAGAGGAATTTACCCACACAATATATAATATGAGCATAACTTATATAAAAGTCTTTCCTTTTTACTACTGATTGGTTGTTATTTATAAAGGTCATATAGTTAGTTTATAGTTAATTTAATCAGATAGAATATCTCATTCTCAATCGATAATGTTGTGTAGCTTAATCCTAATCTTCTTAGCATCTTCTGGAAGCCTGCTCTTCTTGGGGAATGCATCAGTCGGTTTCCAAGCGTTTTGGTTGAGAAGCTAGCAATAATTGTTGAAGCGTTCAAATTCTTGATTATTTCTTCTGTTGTTTTAAAATCAAGCAAGTCAAACAATTTCCAGGCAAAAACAGTATCAACTTTAATGTCTTTTAATTTTGAATAATTCTTCTTTAAATCAATTAAAATTGCTTTACTTTGATTATTGTTTTCTTTACTTTTATTTATAATTTTAAAATATTCATTCAGGAAATCAACATCATTTTTGTTGAATTCAACTGCAATTATTTTATTCTCATCAAATTCTAATGGATTTAATCCAGCTCCTAAATCAAAAATTGATTTTCCTTCTATAAATTCAGAAAATTGCCTTTTCAGATATTTATAAGATTCTAATCTTTCTCTAGTAGAAGAATGAGTCATTAATATATTATTTTTGATTTCTTCATTATTTGAATCTTTCCTTAGTTCTTCAAGCAATTTCTCTCTTTTTGCAATATCATTCTGAAAAGCTCCATAACTTCTGTGCATTTCTTGTTTGACATATTTTATTATTCTTTTAAAATCAGAACTTTTATCTGTTAATTGGTTTATTTTTATTTTATTATTTTTGACTAAAAATTCATTTATTTTTTCAGTTATTATTTTCTCATCCAAGTTTTTGAACTTTTTAGTCTGTATCTTATTGATAATTTCTTCGATTTTCATTGTTCATCCTTGTGATATAAATCAATAATTACTATTTTATCCTTTTCTTTGATGTAAGAATAAGAAAGCCTGAAAGGAGAAATATAAAGTTCTCTTGTTCCTTTCCTGGCATATTTCATCGGTTTTCCAAGTTCAGGATTTTCTTTTAATTTCATGACTTGTTTTGTTATCTTTTCTTTCAAAACAGGATCTTTGATTTTAGAAAATAATCTCTGAAATTCAGGGTCAAAATCAGCGATTACCATTTTTTCATTTCAGAAATGAAATCATCAAAATTCATGCTTTTGAACTTACCCTTATCATACTCTTTCCAGGCTTCCTCGGTACGTTTTGCGAATTCAAGATCTTCTTTTAGCTGTTTATCAAGTTCAGTCACTTTCTTAAGAATTAATTGACTGTCGCTTTTAATTATGATGAGTTTCTCACCTTCTTTCATATCTTCACGTAATTCAGAAGGTATCACAATCTGCCCTTTGGAGCTCATCTTTGTTAGTGCTATTTCCATATGTAAGACATATCTTACTTATTATATATAAATCTTTCGAATCTTAAATATATCTAATAATATACCTACTTATATGCCTAAAAACAGGCAGATTTATAAAGGAAAAGTGCAATTTAAGCATTTATGGTTAAACTGCAGTTTGACAGCAAACAGTATAAAATAACGCTTCCTAAAGCGATTATAGAAGCCAAGGGTTGGGCGAAAGGCAGTGAACTGAAAATCATCTTAAACGAGAAAGGAGAGCTCATCTTAAAAACAACATAACATGGTAGACTCAAGAATAAAAAAATTGATTGAGGAAAAATTTCCGAAAGATAAGGTAGAGATGATAGAAGCAGCAAGAGGAAGCATCAAAGACAGCGCTATGGAAGAGACTGCTTATCCGAAGCCGTTAATACGTCATTTCCTTGTTTACGAGTCGTTCGGTTCGTCAATTGAAGAGAGCTATTTCTGGATGAAAGATATGCTTCATGATTTGGGCTATACTGAATTTGAAAAAATTGTAGATACTTTTACCGCTTCAGAACAGAGCGCATTCTTCGGCTCTGCGCAGCAGAGATTGGGAATCCAGCAGGACAAGGCAGTCCAATATCTTGCTACGATAGGAAAAATGACAAAAGAATTATTCCAGATCGTGAGGGATATAAAATTATTGGAAGAAAGGGAAGATATGTATAAACTGGCTTCAGCAGAAGATGACGGAGCTGAAAAAGCATTAAAGGGAGTGTGGATCGATTTTATCGACAACGGGCCGCAGGGAATCAAAGCAAGCTCTGTTTATGGATTAGCATCCCAGATTGGCTTCACAGTTCTTCCCGATTTATTTTTTGCAGCACCGGCTAATCTGAAAAAAGAAGAAGTTTCCGGTCATGTTAAATCTCTGGATTTCAATGAAAAAGTAAAAACTGCCTTGGTCAGAAAACTTGAGCAGTATGTTGCGTGGAGGGATGCAACAGCAAAAGAGATTACATCAAAGAAAAAATTCACAATTCAGTATCTGAGGCAGCACTATGATGCAATAAAACTTTACACGGACTGGGTAAAGCCATATCTGAGAAATGTAAAAAGATTAGGAATGGATCCGGAAAAACAATTATCTGCCGATATTGTCGGGGCATTTGAAGGCTCTGTTGTTGAGATTGAAGTTTTAGCTAAAAAACCGGGAAATCCTCATGCATGCGTATTGATGACTTTCTATTATAGGACAAGGGCAATTATGCAGACTGGGCAGGATTATCAAAGAGGGCCTGCCCATGTCGGAAGGATGGAAATGACTTTGAGAGGTTATGTCTGGACTGATGAAGAAATAAAAAATTACAGGGAACTTAAAATGGCAGAAGATTTTGAGATGCTTAAAAGTATTGATACTTCGATAGAGCAGGCGATGGATTATCTTGGAGATAAATTAGTAGAATATCTGAAAGCAGCAGGAGAAAAATTCGGAGAGGAAGACAGGCAGGAGGAGCTCGCAAGATTTTTGCACAAGAATAAAAAGACATCGACAATGGAAGAAGCAAGATCAAAAGCTAAAAAGATTCTAGGGGGAGAGAAAAAATCAGACCAAGGCTCTATCGCTTCAATTTTCAAGGGATTTGCCGACTTAGGAAAGGAATTGGGCGGAGGATTCATCCCATCCAAGAACGCTGCCAAAGAAGCAAAAAAAGAAGAAGAAAGGATAAAAGAAGAGAAAGAAAAACTGGTCGGCGGAGTCATATCAAGCATAGGGCTTGCATATGATATATATAAAAAAGCCCACAGATTTTTCGTGCCATAATGCTAACCTTAGAACAGATAAAAAAGCTTCCTGCAAAAGAAAGAATTCCTAAGTTAAGGGAATTTGAAGAAGAGCAGAAGAAGCTCAAGGCAGAGGAAGAGAAGAAAAGAAAGCAGGAAGAAGAAGAGATAATAAAAAAATCGATTGAAGAACTGACTGAAGAAGATGAAAAAGCCGAGGAGGAAGAAGTTCTTCAAAAAGAAGAAAAAGAAAAAAAGCAAAAACAGGAAAGTTTAGAGGAAATTGCTGAAGCGGCTCCTTCATCAGGAAAAACAGAAAGAAATTCCGCTTATGTTTCGATTCAGGAATATGGAGCAAGATTGTCGCATATTCCGCCAACAGAACTTTCAAACAAAATTTTTGGATTGAGGGAAACATTTGAAGAAAGAAGTTATTTAACGCAGGAGCAGCAAAGGGAAAGGGATGCTTTGGGAGAGGCGGTTTATCAGCAAAATAAGATGGGATATTTCAAGGATGAGGGATCAAGAAGATTATTCAGCAAAATGGAAGATGCATTTGAAGAGATGAGAAACCCGTTAAAAAAGGTGTATAAGTAATGGTAGATTTCGGAATGCCGTATTATACGCCGATGGATCAAAGTTATCACAGAGAAATTCAGAACGCAGATAGAAGAAGTGATATTGAAAAAGAGCCATTATTTCCAATTCACATGATTGGAACAACTGTTCCCGAAGCTGATGCTTCCGGAAGAAACAGGAATATTGTTGAAGGTGTTGATGCTGCAATAAGAAGTGGTGCGGGAAATATTCAGCTGGTCATGTCCGGAGTCGGCCAGCAGGCAGCAATGGGTCCTGCAAGCGGGCCAAAAGGATACGGCGAGGATGTAAGGGAAGCGATAAGAGAAGTTCAAAGAGCATCGGGAGCAAAAATCACAGGATTGGAGCTTCCGACAAGCGTAAGCAACCTTTCAGGATTTTCTCAGCAGGGGTTCAGCGAAGAACAGAGAAAAATGGCCCTTGATGAAGTAAGGGATTCAATCAAATTCATCGGGGATATCGCAGGCGGAGGAGGAGTTGATGTTCTGTCGTGGGAATTCCCAAGAAACTTTTCAGAATCAAAATGGTGGGGAAAAGAAAAAGATTCCAAGGGAAAGCCTTTGTTTGAACAAAGAGGAGAAGAGCATCCTGCGATTGTTGATGCAGAGACTGGCCACGTCCAGATGTTCAGCCCCAAGGAAAAATATTATCTTTACAAAAAACCTGGAACTGATAAAGCATCAAATGATCCTGAAGAATGGACATGGAATGACTTCAGAAAACTGGCAGAACAAAGAAGCATGGAAACAGGAAATCTTGTCAGAGCAGAACAGGTATGGGTCAAGGATTATTTTCAGCAGCAGCAGGAAAAACAGCTTAATCAGAATAAAAATCAAATTGAAATGTATAAACTTGAAGCACGGGATATGATTGACAGGTATGATCAGGTTTTAAAGCAGAAAGATGTTCCTGATTCTGAAAAAAAGAAATATGAAGAAAGGATAAAATCATATAATGACAGGCTGAAAGACATGGAATTGCAGGAAAAACAGCTTGCAGCGGAAGAAAGGAAGATAAAAGATATTGAAAAGAAATATGTAACTATTGATGAATACGGATTTAAGCAGGCCACTGATTCCTATGCTCAGGCAGGAATGTGGGCGATGCAGGAATCCCAGAAAAATCAGTTTGTCCAAAGAGGAAAAGGCTCTATCCATGTCGGCCCTGAGATGGGCTGGCCAACTTACTATGGAAGCCATCCAAAAGAATGGGTTGATTTGATATTGCAGTCAAGAGAGGAAATGAAAAGAAAACTTGTTCAGGAAGAGCATATTGCTCCTAAAGAAGCGGAAAAAATGGCAAAGGAGCATATCAAGGGAGAATTAGATACATCTCATTTGGGAATGTGGCTGCAGAATTTCAAAACAGAACTGCCGTGGGATGAAAGAGTTACAGAATTCAAGAAATGGTATAAGGACCAAATGGAGTATCTTGCAAAAGTGAATAAAGAGTACGATATTATTGGAGGAATACAGGTTGTTGATTCAGCATCAGGAGCTCATGGACATCTTCCTCCCGGCCAGGGTGTTTTAGGAAAAGATATTTATGAGTACATGAAAATTTTGAAAGAGAAGGGAGGGTACAAAGGAGAATTAACTTCAGAAGGCCACGAAGAAGAGAAATTCGGGCAGGGGAGAATACTGACTCAGGCGTGGAGCGCATTTGGCTCTCCGATTTCAACAGGAGGATATATGCATGGACGGGCTGCTCCTCAGTTCAGGGACATAAGGCAGAATTACGCCCAGATAGCTTACGGAACTACAGGAATATTCCAGAGTTATGTCCCAAGCAATGATTTCCAGCTCTGGAGTCAGGTACCGTTAGAGTGATAGTTAACAAATTTAGCATCAATATTTAAGATTAATAAAAAATTAGCACCAGTCACTGAGCGATAGGAAGTAAATTTAGTAAATGAGCCGAGGGAGGGCTCAACAGCGAAGCTGTGCACTACTTTGCAGATATTGCGCCTACGGAGCTCCAGCGATGTGTGATTGCTCTCCGGTTAAATTGCAAGTCGATGCTAATTTTTTAAGTTTGTAATTAATACGAAAATAATCCGGCGAGGGAGCTATCTGCAAATCCAAATAGCAGCAGCTTAACCTCGCGTTCGACGCAATACCAAATAAAGCAATAAAGCTTTTAAAGGCATAGTCAAATAAGCAATAAATAGGTAATAGGCATGGAATTCAAGATACCAACAAGGGAGCACTGGAATATCAAGAAATACGGCCAGGAAGAGCATAATCTAACAAGAAAGTTTTCTGATGTTCTATTAAAAGAGACGAAAGGGATGCTTACATCTATCGTTCTGTTCGGAAGCTCTGCAAGAAAAGAAAAAACAGTCCATGAAAAAGATATTGATGTTTTACTGATAGTTAATGATGTATCAATTATTTTTACCCCGGAAGTTTCCGAAGCGTTCAGAATCATTGTTGAAAAAACAGCCGGAAAAATTTCAAACAGATTCCATATCAATACTTTAATGCTTTCAAGTTTCTGGGATTACATGAGAAGCGGAGATCCTATCGGGATTAACATGTTAAGGGACGGAGTTCCACTATATGATTCGGGAGTTTTCGAGCCGGCACAGCAGTTATTATTCCAAGGGAGGATAAGGCCGTCCAAGGAAGCAATCTGGGTCTATTACGCAAGAGCTCCAAACACAATTCAAAATGCCCGGTGGCATGTTCTGCAGGGAGTTGTTGATCTTTACTGGGCGGCGATAGATTCTGCTCATGCTGCTTTGATGAGAATCGGAGAAATACCTCCGACACCGTCTCACGTTCCTGATATGCTGAATGAAAAATTTGTTAAAGCAGGATTCTTAGATAAAAAATACGTCGAGATAATGAGGAATCTTCACAGGACTGCAAAGATGGTCGCGCATAGAGAACTGACATCTATCAGCGGAGATTCGTTTGATAATTTCCTGAAAGAGACAGAAGAATTTGTGAAGCAGATGAAGAAGATAATTGAGACGGAGTGATTTTTATTCGTTCTTAAATTATTTTAATTTTCAATGTTTTCGTTTTATTGTTATTAAAATAAAAATTTTGCCTGGGTTTCTTTGCTAGGGTGCGAGAACTCAACACGAACAAAGCAGAAAACAAATGCCAAATAATAGTTGTTAATTAACAAACTAAAAAATTAGTAAAAAACAAATTAAAAATAATTAATTAAAAATTAAAAAATTAAGGCCTTGGTATCAAGACCATTGCAACTATTACTCCTACAATTAATCCTCCTATGCCTATTGCGACAGGCAAAATCAAGTCTGAGTCAAGTCCGAATCCTGAAACATCCTTCAATGTCACGTATGACGGGCTTGAAGTAGGGACAATAGGTGTTGTTGTTGGAATAACTACAACATTGTTGTCCGAATTAAGGACTGGTTGAGTCGGTGTTTGAGTAGGGGATGTTATTGGCGCTGCAGCTTCAGGTGTGCATGATTCTGAAGTTATCTTGATATCCTGCGTGAATGGTGAAGTTACCCCTTCAGCATATGCGAAGATTGAATATGTATTCTCTCCAGCTTTAAGGTCTTTCAAAGTTATATACTCTTCGACTGTCTGAGTGTAATCCTCTTCATTGTCATAATTATTGTCAACCTGGACATCTTCTCCGCCGTTCAGGTTTGCGACATCCGAACCAACTGAGTTTCTTAAAAATAATTGTACATCCTGCTGATTTGAACCGATGTTCATCAATTCTACATGTATCTTAGCTTTATTCACTTCACAAGCCAGTGTGCCTGGAACAAATACAGCTTTTGTTATCTCTATTCTGTCGTCAGGGACTGTTGATGTAAATTCTTTAGTGTCCTTTGCGTAGAACTTAGATGAAGTGTCCTGCGCATCAGCAGTTATTTCTGCAAATACAGTGAACTTATCATTGTCTTCGACTGTGAAAGGCATTTCGAAATCAAATGTGACAGAATCTGTCTTTCCGTTTCCTAGATCGCTGACATCTTCTTCTGATTCAAGATCATCTTCATCTGAATCAACAACAAGGGTGTTAAGCTTTGTTTTATCTCCTTCATAGATTCCGACATTGACATTTACGTTTTCAAGGTCAGTTTGATCTGCGATATTTTTGTATTCAATTGTAACTGTGAATTTTTGTCCTTTCTCAAGTTTAGTGTCAGTCAAGCCTGATTCCTTGTCTTTCATGGTGATGCCTGTTATTTCTATAGCGGGGACAAGAACCTTTATGTTTACTGTATCAAATACCTGTTCTACTGTGTTTGAAGCATTTATGATCTTCAGTATTCCTGTATATTCTCCAGCTTCGATATCCTTTATGTTCTCAATTGAAAGTTCAAGACCGTTTACTAATGTTTTATTCTGTATGATAAGATTTGTTGGTTTTGTTATGTTGATCTTGCTGTCTGAATCGTAAGCATGTCTTAATGTAGTTCCGGCGAAATTAACTGTAACTGATGGGATTATTTGCTTATTCCATATTGATATGAACCCTTCATTCTGGACAGCAACATTCTTTGAAGTGAATACTTCATTGCCATCTCCTGAGAAATATATTTCAGTTAATGTTGAATTGATGCAAACATTGCTTGTTGATGTGCTGCAGATTGCGCTGGCAAATGCTATTGACATTAAGAATGCGAATACAACGCTTAAAACTGTGTTTTTCATTATGTTTTAACCCCCAATATTAAACTGGTTTGTTCCTCAAATTATCCGCTTATATTTAAACCTTTCGTCTTTCAACTCTTTGCAGTAGTGAAAAGGATAATTTTATTAAAGTGGTAACCATACTAAAATACATCATGAAAAAAGACTATCTTTCGTCACTGCATGGTTCCGAAGATCTACAAAGGGTTGATTTTAGCCTTGACAATATAATTAGGGAAGCTTTTGAATTATTTTTAACAGAGCAGGCCCAGTATTTGATGTTCGCAGATGTTCCTGAGCAGAGAATCGCAAGAGAAAATCTGGGGAGCGTCGCAGCTTACCATAAGGAGTACAAGTCTATAATAAGTTCTATAATCAAGCTGTCGGGCGACTGCTATGACGAACTTATCGCTCTTAAAATAAAACAGGCAGGTGCAATCTATGTCGATGATTTTAAGGAAGCGAAAGAGCTTCAGAAAGTGATAAGCTCAGCGGAAAGTCGTATATCACAATCTGCTCTTCTCCGCCTTCTCGCGTTTCCTAAGATTGAGTGCAATCATCAAAGAACGGATTTTATTCCTGAAAATTTCTATTTAAGGAACGGTATATTGAGCGCAGATAGAAGTGAAATAAATAAAATTTATAGAAGCTCAAATTAAACTTATTTTCCCGAGAAATTAAAGAACTTCTCTATTGAAACATCATCTGATGTATAACTGCCGCTTCTTGGATGCTCTTTCTTCTCTTCAGGTTTAAGCATCTGCTGTCTTTCAGCAGGATTCTTTGTAGGAACGCTTCCTTCTATTTTCCTTATCTCTTTTATGATTTCATTCACTGCTCCCTGCAGCTGATATATCAATTTCGCCTGTGCTGTTATTAGGCCACTTTGCTCATCTATTGTTGCCTTCAAATCCCTTATCTCTTTGTCATCCATGTGTATTCCCTCTCTCATTTGCTGGTATGCTTCTTCTTTCTGCCTTAACACTTTTTCGCCGGGAGAGTTTGAAACATCCTCAAAACTCGGAACTTTAGTCCCTCCGACATAGACATCTCTGCTGACGCTCTCATTGGCTTCCTGTGTAGAAATAGAGATATTGTGAATCCTCAAAGCTTTCTCGGTTTCCTGTATCTTCCTTAAGGTCTCTATGTCCATATTCCTCTTATATTATTACTGGGATAACTGACATTTAAATGTTTCTTTTTTAATAAAGTTATCATATTACTTAATAATAAGTTGGCACCACTACACGAGACCCAATATAAAAACGAATTACTTGCGACAGAGGGATGCCCCTTACGGGGGATGTAATTTTGACATAGTCAAAATGCACAGCTCGGCTTTGCCGAGATTGTGTCACAGTTCAATTAACTAAGAAAGAGTCGAGTCGGTGCCAACTTTTAATTAACGTTTTTTTAATTTGTAGTAATTAATACGAAAATAATCCGGCATGGGCGCAGCAACCAACGAATTAAATTTCTCTTTCCTTGATTATCCTGCCGATAAATCCATCCTTGTCTTCTTTGATAAGTGTGCATTCATATACTGTGCTTCTTCCCAGACAGGAGCAGTCTATCGCGTCGCATTCAAGCTTTTCCAGATCAACTAAACTGAATTTATCTGTAAATTCGCCTTCGTTCATCTCGCAGATGTCCGCTTCTTTCTCAAAATCAAGTCTTGGGATGTTTATAGCAAAATTCTGTGACTTAGAGATTAATTTATGCATGAACTCATTTTGCTTAAGTTCAAACTTAACATTATTTTCTTCTTTATCAAATTCAACAGGAATTATATCTTCTTTTTCGTAAATTTTCCCGAAAATCTCTAGTTCAGTCCTTGATGTTAGAAGCCCTTTCATTATCTTATTTCAATGAATTTGTTTTTCATCTTTTTATCGACTTTCATCCCCGATTTACGTATTCCGGAAATGACGTAAAAAGCCAATGGCAAAAACTGTATCTTGTAAAATGAGAATCCAACAGCAAAGAAAATCAGATCAAGGAATATCGACAGCGATATTCCGTATATTGCCGAGTTGAATATGTACCTGAACTTTGTTCTGTAGCCTATTATCGGAGACAGGATTGCTCCAATCAATGCAGCGAGGATTATTATAATAAAATATTTTATAAGAAGATAGAAGAAGAGTATCAGTAAAAGGGTCGGAAGCATTAACAGCAAAATAAATGCAACAAAATTTGATACGGCACCTGAATTCTGTTTTGCATCTCTGTATGGTTCCAGATCCTTTACGAATTTCTTGAAAAGAAATCCTGCATAAAGCACATCATTGTCTATTATCACATTTGCAGTCTGGTTCGGAGTCATGTTCTGATAGTTTATCAGCAAGACAGGATTGTCTTTAGGGATGAGTATCGGAATGTTTGTTTTTATATTTATATCAAAATTCAATGTATCAATATCGTTAATTATGTAAGATTCAATCGTATTTGGCATCTGAACTGCCGCAGGGATCATTATTATCATGAAAACAAGAAAAGCATTTATAATGAGGCTCGAGTAATAATTAAAAGAATTCTTTAATGTGCTTTCAGCAAAATCTTCGTAGTTCTTAGGCTTTAAAGTCTGCAGAAATGTCCTGTAGAAGCCGAGCACCTTTTTCATATGTGAGTTTAAGGATTAATTGTTTATAAATGTTATTCTTTATTTTTGCTCCGAGTTATATAGTCTCAATTCGAACCCAGCAAAAAACCAAGCTAAATAATAATAATTTAATTACAAAATAAAAATTATCGGTTATACAGCATCTTGCTTTTAATTAATAATAAATATAACATCTTTCTCTTCTTCAATTCTCTTTGCTTTCGGAAATATTTCTTTTATCAGATTTTCAATCTCTTCAGCTTTTTCTGACTTTTTTAAAAAACTTAATGCAAATTGCTTCTTTCCTACTCTTTTAATTTCTTCAACTCCTTTTTTAATATTAGAAAAATTCTGTATTGCGGTCAAAGAAACAACAGCATCAAATGACTTGTCTTCAAACGGAAGAGCTTCTGCATTTTCAACCATGAACTGTGCTGAAGGAACTCTTTTTTCTGCAATCTTAATCAGCTCTTCGCTTGGATCAATTCCTGTAACATCACAGTCAAACTGTGAGCTTATACCTGAGCCGCATCCGACATCCAAAAGTTTCGTTTCTTTGTCTATCTTCAGCTCTTTTTTTATTATTTCAAGCTTTTTGCTCTGTTCTTCCAGATGGAGCTCGTCATACGCCGGAGCTATCGTGTCATAGTACTTATCATCGGTCATTTTAGGTGTTAAAGCAGTCGAAGTTTTTAAATTTAAAGCATAAGCTTTATAAGGCATGTTTTTTTGTATTGTTTTATGGCTTTGAGATTTCCAGACTCAATGGACGAGTGCATCTATTTTACAAGAAGAAAAGACGATGATTCTTACATAATTGCCTGGGTTTTCAAGAAACAGTGCCCTAAATGCAAAAAAGGCCCGATGGCAAAACCTAAGGCTCCTAAGACAGGCAGGCCAAAAATAAGAGCGGCAGAATATGTCTGCGACAAATGCGGATATTCCGAAGAGAAAAAAGTCCATGAAGAATCTTTACTGGTTAATATTCAGTACAGATGCAGGTATTGCAGCAATGAAGGAGAGACAACAACGGAATTCAGAAGAAAAGCATTTGAAGGAATTCCAAGTTATGTATTTGAATGCCAGAAATGCCACAAGAAGATAGGCATAACCAAAAAGATGAAAGAGAAAGGTTCAAAAAAAGATGAAGATGATGGAGATGAGGAATAAGTATATCCTCAACTCATCTATTTCTATTGTTGATATTTAACAAAATCGTTACATTTATATATGCTTCTGGTGATTTTATTATAATGGCAAGGACGAAGAAGTTTGATATGGTCAGGATAAACGGTGTTATTTTTAGGGCCGATATTCCAAAATCTCTTAAAAAAGATCTCGGGATTAGAGTTTAGTTCTTGTGTTTTTTGGAAGAATAATCTCGTGCGGTTTGTGAACATTTTCATAGTACTTCTTTTTCATTTCATGTTCGTTTTCTCGAACACCTCCATCATGCGTACAAACTGGCATTTTGGCCGAACGAGCAATGTCCAAATGAAATATGTCTTTGAGAGCTAAATTCGTATTAGATATTCTTTCTAGATAATCTGCAGTGAGTTCTATTCTTCCATCAACAAGAAGATCAGTGATTTTATGTTCTTCTCGAATTTTTTCGTACAAATCGCGTGCTTGTACAGTAGTCAATCGTCTATTCTTCTTTAGATTTTGGACGATTTCGAATTTTACAAGTTTTGAAGAAACTAGGTTGTATCCAGATTCACGTAGTTTTAACAGAGTGGTGCAGTTTCTTTTATCAATTTTACATATCGCTTCCGAATAAATAAGGTTTGCATTAAGATAGAGAGGATTTTTTATATTAAGTATGCTTCTGTTTTTTTGGCATATCTTCGCTTACATTATCGAACCTTTATAATTTCTCTCCCTAAACCTTTATAAATCCTCATTCTAAGACTAATCATATGCCCAAATCAAAAGAAAAGAAAATCCTAATAACATCAGCCCTTCCATATGTAAATAATG
>Ga0208375_1000985_pt1 | contig 35172 bp, 54 predicted proteins | sample RifOxyD1_FD_184038 | JGI IMG/M metagenome (GOLD analysis project Ga0208375, IMG submission 184038) | Soil microbial communities from Rifle, Colorado - Rifle Oxygen_injection D1 (SPAdes) | ecosystem: Environmental > Terrestrial > Deep subsurface > Rock core/Sediment | place: Rifle, Colorado... | reverse complement strand
CCAGATACTGGTTGGTGGTACGGGCGCCCAATACTTTTTCCAGTTATTTCTGCATTATTTTTAAAAATTGGGCTCGGTGAAATTGGTTTGAGATTTCTATGGGTTTTACTTTCTGTTGCAAATGTATTTCTAGTTTATTACGTCGCCAAATCCCTTTTTAACAAACGTGTTGGTCTTATTTCAGCAGCGATAATTTCTGTTTCTTATATAGACTTATTTTACACATTTAGACTTTTAGTTAATCTCCCAGAAATATTTTTCGTACTTCTTGCCTATTCTTTTTTTGTTAAATATGAATTCAATAAAGGTTCAAATAAATTTGTCTGGGCAATTATTCCTATTCTTTTAATTGGGGCACTAATTCGTTTTACCATCGGGATAGCTTTGATTATTCTATTAATTTATTTGCTTATAACTAAGGGAATAAAATTGTTCAAAGAAAAAAATTGGTACATTTCTTTTTTACTTGGTATTTTGTGTTTTCTGCCGTATGGAATTTATTCTTGGATTAAATATGGGAGTCCATTATATGTTATTCTTTCAGTTCTTGTTGGTTCGACTGGCCAAAGATCTGCAATTGACACGCCTTTCAAAATTTTCATGGATTATGTAAAATACTTGCCAGCTTATACGCATTGGGTTTTATTTATCTTTTTTATCGTCGGATTAGTCTTCATCTTATTTAATTTAATTTTTTTATTTGACCTGTTAAAAAAGGATGACACAATAAAACGGAACTTATTTTTAATTTTAGCTCTTGTAATTCCACTAATCTATTTTGGTTTTTTTGTTAATCATTTTGAGGATAGGTATTTGTCTATGGCTTTGCCAATTATGTTTATCTTAATTGCGAAAGGTTTAGATTTATTTTATGAGCAAATAAAAAAATATTCTCATTACACTTTAGCGATGATAATCATCCTCGGAATTTTGTTATTTGGAGTTTACAACATGGCGATTCATTCTAATGCAATCATCAAAGATAAAATTAATTCCTATGAAGATTTGAGAAATGTTGGTTTATGGATTAAAGAAAATTCATCACCAAACGATGCCATTGTCTCAGCAGGAATGCCAGAAATTACTTACTACAGCGAGAGATCAACATTTAAACATGCAGATAATCTTTCTGATCAAATGGCGCTGATTAAGGAAAAAAATGTCAAGTATATTATTTTAACTAATTGGGAACGTTCTCCTGATTGGACTTATCAATTCTTTTCAAATCAATCTGAATTCACCCCAGTTTATCAATCAGTTAACCAAAATGGTCAGCAGACATATGCAATTGTTTTTTCTGCAATAAATTAGTCTAATATTCCCCAATCATTATACAATTTCCATATGGATAAGGTCTACCATATTTTGACACCATTGCTTCTTCTTTTGTCACTTCAATCCATTTACTCTTTCCAAATTTTTTTAAGAATTTTTGTGATTTAAAATCTATTTCCTCGTTTTTTATTAAAGAGTCTAACTCTGGATTGTATCCAATAGGGACGGTAAAGATTATTTTACCCCCCGGTTTCAAACAATTTCTTTTTAAGTTTTTTAAAACATCTAAAATTTTTGCACTTGAATTTCCAACTTTATCATCGTCATATCCAATATGTTCAAAAGTCGAAATAGAAATTATTACATCATACTTTTCTGAAGGAAGATAATCCAAAATGTCTTTATTGATAACATTTTTCCCCACCTCGTATTTATCTAAAATATCCCACTTAACTGGGAAATAATGTGACAAAACATTTCCTATTTCAAGAATTTTCATTTTTTTATCTCGTATATAATTTAAAATTATTGGAATTTCAACACAGCGTTCATTTGCCCAAGTGATATTATACTTACTGTAGAAAAGAGAATACTCTTTCTTATCAAAGATAAACCTTTTTCTTTTTTTAATTTTTATTATTAATGGGGCAAAAATTATTCGAAGAGGTTTCATAAAAATTTCTTTGATTCCAAATCTTTGAACAAACCAAAAGATTTTTCCAAGCTTAGAATTGTATAAATGTTTTTCCATGTTTACTTTACCTTTTTTAGACTTATGTAGTTTTCTATTATGCCTAAATATTCCTTTGCTTTAGACTGGAAGTCAAATTTTTTTGACCAGTTCTTTGAGTTTAATTCCATCTTTTTTCTTAACCTTTTGTTTAAAATTATTTCTTTTATTTTTTCTGCAAGTTGGTGCGGATTTTCATATTCAAATAAAAGTCCAGTTTTACCGTCGACAATTGAGTCTTTTATTCCAGAAACATTACTTCCAATCACGGGGGTTCCAAAGTAATTTGATTCAATATTAACAATCCCCCACCCCTCTTTAAAACTAGGATTTACAAAAATCCATGCCTTCTGCATCAATTCTGCTTTTTTTTCTTCACTAATTTTTCCTAGAAATTTAACATTGTTTAAATCATTTTGAAGAACATATTTCTTCATTTTTTCCACTTCCGTTTTATCTCCACCGCCAGCAATCCAAATTTCAAGATCTATTTTGTATTTTTTAATTTCTTTAACTGCTTGAAGTAGCACATCCAGCCCTTTATATTTTTTTATTCTGTTCAAGAATAATACTACAGGTTTTTTATTTTTTGAATATTTTTTATACTCTGCAAAATTTATTCCTGGATTAATTACTCCAATTACCTTTCCTAGTTTTTCATTTTCAATTTCTTTTTTTGAACTTTCTGAAATAGTCAATATGGGCACTTTTTGATAAACTCTTGGCATAATCTTAGTTTCAATAAACCATCCGATAATTGCGAGAGGTAGTGGGAGTTGTTTGAACCACACTCCTTTATGGACATGATGTATATGTAGAAATATTTTTTTGTTTCGGACAAACAACTGAGTAAAAAAAGGAATACCATTTTCAACATCGATTATAATATCTGGTTCTTCTTTCATTTTAAAAAAAGCAACTGGACTTAGAGCATAAAGTGTCATGGGGCTACCAACACGAATTATTTCTACTCCGTCGACATTTTCTTTATTTTTACAATTTTTCCAACCACCACAAATCATTGAAACTTTATTCCCCGAGGCTATCCATCTTTTTGCCATTTCATGAAAGTATAGTTCAGAACCACCTGCTTTTGGATTTTTTATGTCTCTCCAATTAAATATTAAAATTTTCATTTTATTTTTCTCCATAATCCATTAACTATTGGTCTAAAGATTTTTGTTATTTTTCCAAAGGGTGAGTTTAAAATTCTTAACTGAATTATTGCCAAAAAAAATTGGGTGCTGGCTTTTTTTATGTTCAATGTGCTGTCGGGAGAATCTTCCCATACTGTCGGAAGTTCTTTAATTCTCATTTTTGCTTTTCTTAATTGATAAATCAAATCAACATCAAAAGCCCAATTAGTTATCCCTAATAGTGAAATAATCTTTTCCAATGCTTCTCTTTTGAAAACTTTTGCTCCACACTGAGTATCTCGATAAGGAAAGAAAAATAAAGTTCTTATAATAAAATTTCCAATCCTTGAGACAACTCTTCTTTTTACAGGCTGTTTTGGTTTAACGACTGATTGCCCCAAATATCTACTGGCCATTATTCCATCATAATTTTTTGAATAGTTTACTAATTTATAATACTCTTCAGGTTTTGTTGACATATCAGCATCGACAAAGCCAATGAGATTAAATCCTCTTTCCAGAGCATTTTTGAAACCAACAATAATTGCATTTCCTTTACCCGCTTCTTTCAAATTTAGACAACTAATCTTTTTATTATTTTTTTTACAATTTCTTACAATTTCTTCAGTTCTATCTTTAGTGTTATTTATTACTACTAAAATTTCGTAATCAAAATTATTTTTTTTCTTAACAAAATTGTCTAAATATCCCGAATATTCTCTTAACGTTCTCTCAATTCTTCTTTCTTCATTATATGCTGGGATTATTACAGCTAACTTCATTTTTTTAGCAATAATAATGAGTATAAAAACATAATTGTGCTTGTGGCAAGGAAGGCAAGTGAGAAACTTAACAAGGTTTGTCTAAATAAAAACATCAATCCAATCATTAACATAACAAAAATAAAAAAAGAATAACCTTTTCTCATGCTTAATTTGTTTATTGAAGCTCGGTATAATATTAATACATTTGTTAATGAAAGTAGAGAATAAGTTAATCCAAGGATAAATAAAATTCCTGCAGCACTAATATATTCGTTTGAGCCCAAGGAAATCACTTTTATTACTATTTCTGGGATGAAAAAATATATTAGCAAGATAATTAAAGATATTCCTGAAACAATAATTACTGCTTTTTTTAGTAAGATATTTGTTTTTTTACCTTCTTCAAAATTTTGAGATGAAATTGGAAACATTGCTTTTGATATTGCAAGGCTTATGAACAAGATAACTTTGCCTAGAAGAGAAACAAAAGCATATTGCCCAGCTAATCGAGAGTCAAAGAAAATTCTTGCGAGGATTATATCTAAGCTGTAAATCAGGACAATTGAAGTTATAGCAATTAGTAAAGAAAAATTCTCTCGGTAAATTCCAAAAAATTTTTCATCTATTCTTTCAGCATTATTTACATCTTTTAACATAAAAGTGACTATCCATACTCCAGCTATTATGCAAGAAATAATTACTCCTAAAATTGCACCATAGGCTTTAAGTCCAAGACTAACCAGAAATATTGCAAAAATTACCTTAACAAAAGATTCCAATGCCAAGCTTCCCCCCATTTGGGTAAATCTTTTTTTGCCCTGTAAAATCCCTCTTTGAATTGGAATAGTAAAAACATAAAATAAAATTGTTCCAGTGAGGATAATTAAAAAGAATTCTATTTTCAAAATTTTTGAAAGAATTAAACTAAGTGGAATGAATAGTAAAAAAAGAATTATTGAAATTTTTATCCCTTTATTTGTTGCTTTCATCAATAAGTCCTTTATTTTTCCATCTTCTTTTTTTGCATTAAACTTACTGGTGTATTTTGAAATAATTGTCTGTATTGTTTCAGCTGGAACACTGATGATGTAGACGATTGACATTAAAACAGCGACGACACCAAATTCTTCCGGTCCAAGAATTTTTGCCATTGAAACCTGGAAAAGATAATTAAAAAAATTGAACAATACAATCATAAAAAGAAGAATTATACTTCCACGGATTAACTCATCTTTTTTTATACTTTCAATCATTTTACAAAAAAGAACTCCCAAATATTAATAATCCCAAAAAAATTATCGTGATTTGGAAAACGTTTATTACCCAAACAACTTCATATTCATAAACTTTTTTGCTTGGCTTAACTTTTTTCAATAACCAAATTGCAATGTGTTCTAATCCATAAAATTTTTCATAAGGCATTTCTAAACTTCCATCAGGATTTACTTTTGGAAAACTTTCTTTTTTCAATTTTCCTCTTACTTTCAAAATAACTTCAAAGATATATGGAATGAAAAAGAAAATTGCAATTTTTTCTATGTTTCCAATAATTGCGACGGCGCCTATTAGTGCTCCGACGGAATAGGTTAAGATATCTCCCGGAAATACTTTTGCAGGGTATTTGTTAAATAAATAAAACGCCAGTAGTGCAGCCACCATTGTCAAACAGACAATACTCAACCAGGAATTACCGGTGTTAAAAGTCACAAATGACAAACCTAAAAGAATAATTATTCCCTGACTTGTCTCAAGTCCGTTATACCCTGCTAAAAAATTAAATGTTGTTGAAGTTGCAATAATTCCCAGAGGAACCAAGATTAACGGATAAAAAATTCCGAGCTCTATTCCCATCATCCTTGATTCCCCAACATTTATTACCATCAAAGGAATTGCGGCAAAGAAAACAAATAACAATCTCGTCTTTCTTGTCAGACCAATTTTCCATCCAAGAATATCATCGATTAATCCTATAAATGCTACGGCAAAAACTGTGAATAATAATGCGAAAATTTCCAAAGTTTCTCCCTGACCTTTAAAATAAAATATTTTTATTCCGATGTATAATAAAACCCCAAAAACAAATCCAAATAAGACTCCAACCCCCCCTGCTTCAGCAACATCTTTTTTTTCACCAGGTTTATTTAAATCTTTGCCAACTATCCCCACCTCTTTTGCTTTTTTTATCCAAATTGGCATGAAGAAAAGAGTTACAAAAAAACTTGCTAAAACCGATAAGATTAGTATATTTTCCATTTTCCTAAAAGAGTTTTTCTTTATTTTTAAACTTATAATTTCCAAGAAAGATATTTTGATGCATCTTTATCAATATACTCTGGTTTGAATTCTTCTTTTCCAGTGTAATCAATTTCCCATATTTTTATTGGTCCTTGGATTCCCTGATAATAAATAAACTCTGAATTTGAAGCACCTTGTGCTCGTAACGAGTCGGTTACAAAACTTGACTCAACATGCTTAATCTTGAAGTTAGGGAAATTATTAAATGGATCATCTAGAATATACTTTTGTGCCAGCATACCCTTCATAATTCTTGGACTTAAATACATCATTGCACCCATTTTATTAATTCTAATTCCACTAGCTGAATTTATTAAACTAGGAAAAGTGTAAACTGTTGCGCCGATACCTTCACCAAAGTCCATGAATTGTTCATTGATGTACAAGTATCTAACTTTAATTCTATACTGTTTTCCCGAGTTTACAAAAACTATTGATGGTTGAGCTGGAGCCATTTCGCTTCCTCTTTTCTCAAAAGTCAAAATCGTTCCAATTGCTGCTGCATTTCCTGCAGGTAGGAATATCTCTTTACCACCATCAACAATTTTTATATCTTCATCTAAAGGAATAGTTCCACTATAAACATAAATAATACTATCATTTGTTTCAAGTGTTTGGCTTTCATCAAGAACCATATTTGAAATCCAAGAATACCTGTCATAATTTTCATTACTTCCAATGCTTGAAAATGCACCATACTTCCCAATATCTGTTGAATCAATAAGGAGATGAGTTGTGTTATGTGCATATAAAAATTCAAGTGCGTCTTTTTGATTATCTCCCGTGAGTACAAGTCTTCCCATGTAATAATTCCAGAAAGTTATGCCATTCCCTCCGTCGAGAACCGTTGCTCTTTCTCCAATGCTTTGAACCCAATATCCATAATCCCACCAATGACTAAAAACTGAATTCGTTGGAGTTTCTGCTCTTATCCAGCTCATTGCTTTTTGCCACTGTTGATTGTACGGACCTGGAATCATAGAATAAGCTGCTACTCTAACCTCATTGTACAAAGTTACAAAAGTAAAAATGCTTAGGATTAAAATAATTATCGCTAAAAATCCAAACAAAAATTTCTTTTCTCTTCTATCTCTAATCCCTTTTTCAGATAATTCAACAATAAGATATCCAATGAAAATTGTTGCGAACGGAGCCAGAACTAAAATTAATCTTACTGCACCCCTTGCACTGAATATTCCTAACAAGAAGATAACAAACAATAAAATATACTCAAAAGGAATGTGGCTGAACTTTTTTTCTTCTCTTTTCTCGTCGTCAAGATAATATTTCAACACAACTCCAAAAAATATCAAAACTCCAAGATAGTATATTCCTTTGCTAATAGCATTTTCTCCATTCAAAATTCCATCGCCAGAATATCTTGAGAATATCATCGCGAAAACTAAAAAGGTATATGACGCAGTTATAGTTATTCTTTCTTTCTTACTAAAACTTCTCAATAAAATATAAACAAGTAACACTGAACCCCCAACAAATAATAAAAGCATTATCGGAATATTTTGTATAAATGGCCCAAAACTCGATGCCCATTCAGTAAAATAAGGTTGTCTATTTTCTGCGACAGTGGTATTCCATCTTCCAGATACCGGGCGGAATATTGCCTGATGAACTGCTTTTACTTTGTCTACAACAAAATTTGGCCCAATGATAATTGTTCCCAAAACCAAGGCGAGGATAAGCGCAATTAGTATAGAAATCAATCTCCTTGGAAGTTTAATTTTCTCTAATTTTTCTCGAGTGTAATTATTTTTCCAAATAAATAAATCAATTAATATTACCAACAAAACAAAAAATGCAACCCCTGAGTCTATTGAAGTCAGAAGACCCCGAAGTGATTCCTTGTTTGAAAAAATCAAACTTCCTACAATAGAAATGAAAAACCACAGTGAGTATAACAAAGCTTTTTCCTTCGTTATTTTGTTTAAGATGAATGCAACTAAAACTGCTGCCCCAATACTTAAATAAATATACATAATTCCTCCCCAGATTAATCCAGTCAATAATGTGGCTATCCCTGAAAGAATTCCAAAAATAATTATCTCTTTTATTTTTTCACTCTTGAATGCTTTAATAAAAAAGTAAAATGTCAGAAACATAAAGAAAAAGGCTGCAGATTCTTTTTCTGGAATTCCTGCAATGGTTCTGGATAAAAAAGCAGGGATAATTACCATAAATGCCGTCGAGATTAAGGCAATAATATTTGCTTTTCTTTTTTTATTCTCCTCACGCCCAGTAAATATTTCCCTTACAAAAAAGAAGAAAGCAACAATCGTTAGCCCAAACATTATTACCGGAAAAATTACCCCAGCATATTCTGGTGTTCTTTCGGGATAAAATAATCCAACTATATGATAAGTCCAGTCAATCATATATGGCAGAAGCATCGTTTCTTTCGTGCTATCAAATCCTAACGGAACATTTCTAAAGGTATCTATATTCGGAAAAGTTCCGTTCAAAATAATATTCTTTGCCTGCCTCATAAATAACCATGGGTCTAAATCTGGCCCCAACGTCCAACTATTCGTCGTTACATCCCATAATCCTGGATTTCCACCATGATCTGTCATAGGTAAAGCTCTTATGTAAACTCCAAGAATAATTAAAATCACCAAAGCTACCCAAACCCAAGCATGAGATGTTTTAAAAAAATTAAAAATTTTCTTCTTTCTTTCTTCAAGAACTTCTGTTTTGCCTTCATCCATTATGCGAAGTGACTGCGCCAATCTTTACACACAAAGTTGGGACCGAACTTGTGAGAGTCTCGACGAGCGTCTAAAAAATTTATTTCTTTTTCCATCTAATAAAATTCTCCCTTGTTTACATTCACGAAAATTTTTTCTTCAATCATTCTCTTTAATTTCATTAGTCAATTTCGCTTAGAAGTTCGTCAGCACTAGGTTCCTTAATTACTGATTTCTCACCGCAATATTGGCAAAGTTTATCTTTTTGGTCAGCAACTGCTTTAAATCTGTATCCGCAATTTCTGCATATGTAGTCTCCCATGTGCTATAAGATATTTTTCTCTATTTAAAGATTTCTCAAGAGAAGATTATATATTAAAATTATTTTAACCAAACAAAATTGGTGTGAAATAAACTTCCATGACTGCAGCGACGACTAAAATTATCAGTGCAATAAATAAAAGAATTATTACATTTCCAATTACTCTTGAAAATTTTTTTCCTTTAAATCCTCGTCGGATAATCTCTACACCAAATATTCCTCCAGCTAAAGCCGTTATGAAATAAGCAGTTATTTCGGGCAAACCGTGAATCATATATCTTCCTAGACCCATTGGAATTCCAGCGACGCGATATTTAGTAAAAATTCCAATTGCTTGAGCGATTACAGTTGCGTTCCATGCCAGAACAAATATTGCTCCTGCACCAAAGATTAACGAGAATATCAGTGTAAATATCATCACATAAACATTATTTTCCAAAATAGATAATACTCTCCACAGCCCACTATTTCCGACGGCAATATTTCCGGTGATTATTCCCCCATCTTGTCCGCCTAAACCATACTTACTTGCACAATCTTCAATACTTCCTTCACTATTTATCATGCAATAAGTTTGCAATTGTGCATTGAAAATTCCAGAATTTCCGAGAAAAATACTCCAGAAAGAGAAAGCAATTACAAATCCTAAGAACAACCAGATGAATCCATAAATCACATCACTGTGAGTTTTCCAGACTTCAAAAAATCCTTCTATTTCTTCATCTTCTTTTTCTTCTCTTTTTATCATCCCATACATAAAAGGTAAAGAGAACATAACACAGAATACTACGACGATTAAACCGAGAAATTTTGAAAGAACTGCGTCGCTGGCAAAGAACCAGTGAACTAATAAAACTGAAAGAGAGGCATAAACTAATCCGATAAAAAACATTTTCCACGGTCTCTTTTCTGCTGCCCTTGGCCTAATTAACATTTCAAGCATGAATACAATTACAAAAAGAATTTTTTAAATGTTTGCGAAAAATTAAGGAGTAAAAAGGTATATATACATTTGTTGACTCTTTCAATTATAAAAGGAGTGATTCATGGGAGTAAAATTATATTTTAGAAAAAGAAAAGAATTTGCAAATGTTGTTTCGGAAATTAAAAAAATAAAAATTCAGGGTGCGAGAGATATTGCTTACGCGGCACTGTATGCGTATTCGCTGTTTCCTGATGAGCGTCATAAAAAAATCCTTGTTCATTCACGTCCGACGGAACCGATGCTTCACAAAGTTTTGGACGAGGTTAAAAAAAAGTCATACGAAGAAATTTTTATTCATTTCGATTTAGCCCAAGATAAAATTAATTCTCTGGTTCTAAAGTTGATTAAAAAAAAGGAAATAATTTTCACTCATTGCCATTCGACGAATGTTGTCAAAGCTTTGATTTATTCTCGTAAAAAAGGGAAGAAATTTGAAGTTTACAACACCGAAACTCGTCCGTTATTTCAAGGAAGAAAAACCGCGCTTGAATTAAGCGACGCAGGAATTCCTGTAACAACTTTCATTGATTCTGCTCTTGGTTTGGCGTTGTCAAAAAAATCTGAAAAAAACAAAAACAAGGTTACAAAGATTTTTTTGGGTGCAGATGCAATTCTTGAAAACGGAATAATAAACAAAATTGGGAGCGGATTAATTGCTGAAGTTGCTTCAATGAGTAATATTCCGGTTTATATCGTCGCTGATTCCTGGAAATTCTCAAAAAATAAAATTCCAATTGAACAGCGAAACCTGAATGAAGTTTGGGACAAAGCACCAAAACACATTAAAATAAAAAATCCGGCTTTTGAATTCGTTCCGAAAAAATATATTAAAGGAATTGTGAGTGAACTTGGTGTGATGAAGTATGAGGAGTTTTTGAAGAAAATAAATGGAAAATGAAAAAACAAACTAAAGATGACCTGAGGAATAAAGCCAAAATTTCTATGAATGAATTTGAAATGGCGTGGCAGGAATATTTTAAAACTAAGCCTAAACCAAAAACCGACGAAGAAGATATTGAACAACAGGAAGAATTTGCTCATTGGTATAATTATGTAAGAAAACAGTCAGATACAGGAAAAACTCCTTTTGAAATGGGGGGAGACAGAATGATGAATTTTTCCATTGATGAAGAAGAAATTGAATTAACAACTCGCACTTGTCCAGAATGTGAAGAATTTGGATTAGAAGTTACAGAAGATTGTAATATTTACGAATGTAAAATTTGCGGTTCAATTTGGCAAAGATTAAAACCAATTAACGACGGAACAGGAAGAATGATTCATGTGCCTGAAAAATTAAATGATTTGTTGAACAATCCCAAATAAAAATAAATTAAGTTATTGTTTGATATCATGATATCTTAGCCCCTTTTCATCAGTCTCCGGAATAGGATTTTCAGAGGTATTCATCGTAGGAATAATTCTCCCTTTATTTCTACCTGCGATTTCAAGGTCTTCATATTGAAGAAAGCTTGCAATTTCGCGACGGAGTTCCTTTCCTGAATACCATCTTAACAATTTACTATTACGCTCATCAGTATATTCTGCAAGTCTTTTGGTTCTCCACATATTAAATCCATTATAAACTCGGACTAAAGACCAATCTTTCATTAAAATTACTCTTGTTAAAGACTTTGGAGCTTCTTCTACAAGCAGTCCTTCTAAGGGATGTTGAGTGATTAAAACTTTTACATCTCCTCTTAAGTCAGGTTTTATATCTTGCTCTTCAAAATAGAGGCATTCTACTTCTTCTCGATTTTCATTTGTCATTTTGTTCAAAAAGGGAATATAGTTCATTGCTCAGTCTATCCAAATATCCTATTCTTCTCTGGGCATACCCATAGTAAATAGATTCCGTTGGGATTTGTTTTAGCAACTCGGATACCGTCGGTGCTAAAGCTCTTCTTTCTTCAATTGGAGCACGAATAAGATGTAAATCTTGATGTAATGCCCCACGAGTTTTTTCATCTACTCGGGATTCTAAATCTCCAATTGCCTTTACCCAAGCACTAATTTGTCTTTCTCTTTCTGTTGTTATTTCATTTGTCATTTTGTTTTTTCTCCATTGTTTATTTTTCAAGTTTTATCCAGAGAAACTCTGAATTTGTCTTAACTTGTTAATAGTAATGAAAAAACAAACTACTTAAACACTTGTGGTGGTAAATACCACCAAAATAGAAAGGGTTTTAAACATCAGAAAACTGGTTTAATTATGTATGAAGAATTGTTAAAAGAAATTGGATTAAGTCTAAATGAAGCAAAAGTTTATGAGGCACTAATCAAACTCGGAGAGTCATCAGTTCAGATAATTTCGGATAAATCAAAAGTTCATAGAAGAAATGTTTACGATGCTCTGAATAAATTAATTGATAGGGGTTTGGTTTCAGAAGTTATTGAAAAAAGCGAAAAAAAATTTAAAGCAATAAATCCGACGAGACTTTTGGATTTAATCAAAGAAAAAGAAGAAAAAATAAATAAAATTCTTCCGAGTTTAGAAAAAGATTTTGTTGAGAATGAAGAAAAAGAAGAAGCATATTTATATCGAGGAATTGAAGGATTTAAAAATTATTTGAAAGCAATTCTTGAAACAAAAGAAACAGTTTATTTTATTGGGGCGAAAGCATTTTGGCTTGATGAACGGCTTCAATATTTTCTACCGAATTTTGAAAAGCAAAGAAAAAAATTAGGAATAAAATTTATGCATTTATTTGACCATGAAATAAAAAAAGAAAAACCAGAAATTTTAAAAATCGTCGGCAAACCATATAAATTCCTGCCGAAAGAATATTCTTCAACCACTGCAGTAGATATTTTTGGCCCATATGTTGTAACTTTCGTTGGTGTTGATGCGGGAAAACTTCAGGAAGAGCCATTAATTTTTGTTATGAAAAGCAGAAAACTTGCAGAAGGATACAGAAAATTTTTTCAGTTTATGTGGGATAACTCCAAATAACATTAATCCCCTAAATATTTCCTCAACAACCCAATAATTCTCGGAATTTCACTCAACGCTTCTTTTGTCGTCTCAATCAAAAGTTCATTTCCATAATAATTAATTCCATTTCTTAATTTTCTATATCTGTCAAATTTTGTTGCGATTGAATTTTCTTTAAGAATATCGTCGAGAAAAAAAGTTATTGATTCATGGTCTAAAAATTGATAACCTTTTTGATAACCAATTGCCTCGCAAAATTGTCTTAATCCCTCGTAAAGTTCTCTTAAAATTGTTTTTTGTTTTCCTTCGCTCAATGGAATTTCTTTAGAGAAGTTTGAATAATTCCGATTTTTTATTTTTCAGGAATTTTCAAAATTTTCTAATAAGAAGTTTGTATTCTTTACGATTTTGCAAACTTCTCTTTTGCACTTTTATTGCTTCTTCCGATGACTTTATCAAACTTTTTGCTCGAAGAAAATTAACCAGAACCCCCATCACTTTTCTGTTCTTTATGCTCATTTCAAAATTGCTCATATTATTTCTGCCTCCCCCGAAAGAACAATTCCATTCAAAATATTATTAATTAATTCTTTATTTTTTTCTTTCATTGATTTAATTTCTTTCTTGTTGAATTTATGAATTTGTATTTTCCTGTTCAGCATTTTTTCATATTTTGAGGAATTAAATTCTTTGTCTACTTCTGAAATTATACATAAGTCAATATCCGAAGACGAAAAGTCCCTCGCCTTAGAATAACTTCCAAAAAGAATAATAGCTGGATATTCAAATTCTTTTTCAATTTCTTCTATTATTCCAGAATTTCTTATTTTTTCAAGATTGTAAAATAATTTCAAATTTAAATATTGCTTTGAAAAATTTGTAGAATAAGATGGATAAATGTTCTCTTTCTTTATTTTAAGATAGCCATATTGGACAAATTCATTAAGATATTTTCTTATTGTTGTTGGGTTTATTTTTATTGCTCTTGAAACTTCTCTTATTTGGAATTTTTTTTCAGGGTCTTCAAAGAAAGGTTTCAAAATTCTTAATTCATTGAAGGTGTAAGTTTTTGTATCCATCTGTAAATATTTGCTTACAGATGTTTATAAATGTTTGCAGAACCAAATCTTAATTCCAGAATCAAAGGTTTTAATTCCTTCACCAAAATTATTTTCTTCTTTCAAATAATCCCTAAAATTTAGATAATGTCCCGAAAACAATTCTTCAAAATGCATTAAATAATTCCTAATTCTCGACGGAAATTTAACATAATCGAGAATAATCAAATTTTTCACAGGAATGGATTTTAATAATTCATCTCTGTTTTGTTTGTTTAAAGAATGCAAAAACATAGAACAAATAGCATAATCAAAATTCAGATTTAATGAATTTATTTTATTAGCGTCAAAAACACGAAATTCCAAATTTTGTTTTTGTTGCTTTTTTGCTTCTGTAATTTTTCTTTTAGAAATGTCAATTCCTAAACCATATTTGATTTTGTCTGATAAAAGAAAGAGTTGAGTTCCAGTTCCGCAACCAATATCAAGAACAGAAGAATTTTCAGGAATTAATTCATAAATTTGTTTGCGAATTGGAAAAAGATATTTGTCGACTAGGAAAGAAAACATTTCATAGTCCAAAATTTTTTTTTAATTTTCTCTCTCTTTCCAATTTGAATTTTTCTTGGCTATTTTTTTCTTCTGCTTCATATAATCTTTTCCCAAGTTTTTCTAACCTACCAAATTCCTTTTCCCATTTTCCATGGAGATACTTTTTCACACACAAATCTCTCGGACTGCCCTCTCTTGAATCATAATGAAATACTATTTTTCCCCTGTACTCTATTCGGAGACCAACCATTTCATCATATTCAATCTTAACCTCTTTTCCATCAAATAGGTGATTATACCCATCGCCTATTTTAGTAAGTGTTGATTCATCTTCTAATCTATGCATTATACTGAAAGCTCTCTCAGGTATATTTTTTCTTAGGGCATCCAATCTTTTTTCCCTTGCTAAATCCTCTAAAGTTTTGGGTCCGACTTTTGCACATGAAGGAACTGAAAATGCCATTTTATCTTTTTCTCTCGGGTTTTAAAATATAAGCATCTCCTCGAATAGAAATAAAATCCTCTATACGCTTACCATAAACAACATCAGAAGCTTTATATTTTGTTATCTTAAGATTCAATACGCAATAAACCCCTTTTTTCATTGCTGTTTTTTCTAAATGCTCTTCTGCTTTAATTATTGCTTCTATTTCTCCAAGATCGCAAGTGCTTTTTTCAGAATAACCTCTTATCCAACCCCAAGGTTCTAATCTTTTTCTTATCGGTTCTGGAATTGCTTTTAATCCTTCATAACTTGTGAAAACATCAACTGTTTTTTTAGCCATTTTTTCTCCCAATTTTATTTAGAATTCTCAGAGATTATTCTCTCTTTAAATTATCAATCAACTCTTTTGGTACTTTAATTAATACCTCTCCGTCCCCAACTTTTTTTTCTAATCCTAAACTTTTTGCGTCAACAACTTTTCCGATAATATAATAATTGTCTATTTCATCTCCGAATACAGAAGGGCAAGCCCCAACACAACATTGCATTTCTTTTGGTGTTCTATCTATTAGATTGTATTTCATACTTTCCTAAGCATTATTTTTTTCATAAATCTTCCCCCCACTTTTTCCTTAAAAAAGAAAAAAAAGAGACAAAAAGTTTAAAAATTAAGGAATTTTGGCTGTTTAATGGAACTAAAAGAATCTGACTACAAAATCCTGCATTATATATTTCACAACAACAATCAGTCTCTGACAAAAATAGCGAAAGCCCTGAAACTCTCGCGAGACCAGATTGATTACAAAATGAAAAAATATCTCGAAGAAGGAGTCATAAAAAAGTTTTTTCCGATTTTCAATTATTCTGCTTTCGGCTACAATTGTTTTGCTTCTTTATTCTTGAAATTTGAAAAATCCAATTCTGCAGAAAAATTTCTAAAAATTCTCGAGAAAAACAAAAATACAATCTCATACGGAAAATGCTCTGCGAAATATGATTTGTGGATGAACACAATTTTCAAAAATGAAAAAGAACTTTCTGATTTTATTTCAAATTTAATGTCAAACCCCGAAACTCCTCTTTCGGAATATTTAATTTTAAAACCTTATTTTTCAGAACTTTTCCCAATGAAATTTGCTCATTCATACAATCCAGAATCAAGTTATCTTATCCTAGGAAAAGAGCAAATTTCTCCTCGAAAATTTGACAACAAAGAAATTGAAATTATGAAAATGCTTGCAAAAAATTCTTGGGAAACAATTACAAACATTGCCTCGAAAATAAAATCTTCACCCGAACTAACTTTGTACAAAATAAGAAAACTCGAAAAAGATGGAATTATCCTCGGAACACGAACCCAATTTGATATGCAAAAGTTAGGTTATTTTGCAACAATCGTTTTAATTAATATTCCAAACCTTTCAGAAACCAACAAAAATAAATTAAAAAAATTTGCAAAGGAATCAAAACACGTCGATTCTTTTTCTCTCTTCCTTTCAAAACCAAACTGCTTTATACAAATTTTTCACAAAAAAGAAATAGAATTAAGAAAAACCCTCGAGGAATTAACAGAATTATTCAAAAACGAAAGAATAGAAATTGAAATGTTTCCAATTGAGCAAGAATTAGGAGAATTGGATACCTTGCCGTTTTTGTAAAACAAAAGATTTAAATAGCCAGTAAGATTAATCTTACCATGACTGAAATAAGCATAACCCGAATGAGTTCAAAAGGACAAATTGTAATTCCAATAGATATGAGAAAAGGAATCAAAGAAGGAGAAAAGTTGTTAATTATCCAAAGTAGCGACGGAAAATTGATTATCAAAAAAGCAAGTGAATCTGATGAAAATTTCCAAGAAGATTTAGAATTTGCTAGACGAACCGAGGAAGCCTGGCAAAGACACGAGCGAGGGGAATTTACCCGAATGGACTCCGGAAAATTTCTTGAAGAAATCAAAAAATGGTGAATGTAGATTATGATGAAAACTTTAAAGAATTCTTTTCTAAAATTAAAGACAATCTGTTTAGATTAAAAGTTGAAAAGCAAATTGAAAAAATAATTCAAAATCCTGAAGTCGGCAAACCAATGAGAAATGTTAGAAAAGGAACAAGAGAAGTTTATATCAAACCTTTTCGATTATCTTACTCATATCTTCCAAATGAAAATTTAATTATATTCTTAGAAATTTATCACAAAAAAGAGCAATAATTAATTTTTCCCACACTCGCATTTTCCCTCGCATTCATCGTCGTCACAATCACATTTTTCTCCAGGATGACATTTGCAGTCGTGCTCACATTGATTTTCTTCAGAATATTCTTGCATTGATTTCTCAAATTCTCTTCCTAAATTTTCCATTGCTATTTTCATTTCGTTTTTTATCTCTTCAAATTTAATAGTTTGTTTCTCAAGAATTTTTTTTGTTTCATCAACAGTTTTTGAAACCATTTTTCCTTCACCAATATCAACAATCAAATCATCTGCTTCAATCTTTGATTTAACAAATATCCCTTTTCCTATTGGTGCGAAAATTTCTTTTCCCTTAGCATTTCTCAGCTCATCAAGCCCAATATTCAAAATATTTATATCGACAATTCCTTTTTCTATTGCTTGAATTTGTTCCTGTAACTGATTAATTTGCTGTTCATAAACACTCAATCTTAACATTAATTCTTGTTGATTTATTTCCATAGAAATCTTATTATTAGACGACTTTTAAAAGTTTGGTTTTAAGATTAAACTTATAATTCCTTATATTTTTTCATAGAATACAATAAATATTTGGTCAGGTCATAAAATATAATATAAACTGTAAATACAATAAAAATTATCCAGTTACTAGTAACAAAACCATAGATTGCCGTCGGAATTACATAATACCACGCAGGTTCATTAATTTTGTAAAGCCAATCTTTTTTCTTTCTTACATCTCCAAGATAATCTCTAAGTGCCCCGAATATCAAAAACACAATTAAGAAAGTAAAAAATATTATTGGTTCAAATTTACCAATCCAGGCAAACCCAATAAATATTGCCGTTGCTGCAATAGCATGATTTCTATGGTCTAATCTCATTCTTGCTAAAAACGCCAAAACCATTGCAAAAGTCACATTTGCTACATCTACTCTCGACGCAATAAGCAATATAGCGAAAAGTGCTTCCAAAAATCCAAATACAAACTTATCTCCTTTGAATAATTTTAATTTGTGCTCATCGACCAAATCAGCAAGCTTCATAGTTATTCCAAATAATATAGAATATAATATAATCATTTGAAATGAAAAAAAGTTTTCTATCATTTTATACAACTTTCAGTAACTTTCGCAACGCTATGCTTGCGATAACACTGCTTATAATATACCACCAAATCCAGCCCGGAAGAATTATTGTGTAAATTCCCCTAAGCCAATAAATAAGTATCAGCAACGGGATAAATGTTATGAACATCGGTTTGAAAGAATGTTTCATCATTTCCATTGAGCATTCCATAACTTGCTTGTTTATCTTTTCAAGTTCTTGTGGATTACCTTTGTTATCTTTCATCTGAATCCTACACGCTTTCTGAATATCTTTCAGCTCTTTCATTCGATTCTGATTTGTAAAATATTTTGTAACCAGCGTCGTAAAAAGAGTCACCAACACTGCAACAATAATAATACTTGGCTTCGCATAAGCCATCATTAAGTTAGTTATTTGTTCAAGCATTTCTTAGAAAAGCTAAATGAGTTTTTAAATTATCCTTTCAAGAATTTTGCAAAATTCTTCTCATGAGAAATTTGAAATTTTCGTGAAAAATTGATTTTTGCAAACTTCTCTTTTGAGATTTCAGAATTATTATTCTCCCATAAATTTACGCATGGCAGGATTCATATCCATAGAATGTTGTTGTGCAATATTCTGATAGAACTGGAACATAATCATAATTACCAAAAGAACTGCAGTTCCTGAAACCAAAGCTCCTAAAACATTTGTCAGCGATGCCAAAAGACCAATTGCTAATCCACCCATAACTGTTAAAGGCATAATGTATCTTTCCAAAACGCTTTCCAAAACTCTTTGGTCCTGTCTGAATCCAGCAAGTTGCAATCCTGAAGACATTATTTTGTGTGCCTGTTCTTTTGCCCCCATTCCTGAGGTTTTGACCCAGAATACTGCAAACACCGTCGACAAAATCATGAAAAGAATTGTATGAGTCAGAGCTTGAAGAAGATATTTCCAAGCGAATCCACCTCGGATTGCCAGCTCAACTATATTCGTTGAACCAAACCAAAAAGATAATCCTGAAATAGCTTGTCCGTTGCTGAAATGTCCTAAAAATCCAAAGTGCGACGCAAATTTTGCAACACCAGCACAAACTCCACCTTCAGTCAAGCATGGTGCCGCAGCATTTTCCATAAGTCCACCAAACAATTGAATATTAGCAACCAACGCTGCTGTTAAAATAACTGGAATTACCGACGCGTAGAAGAAAGATAACGGCCAACTTATTCCATAACCCCTAACTCTTCCGAACGACAAAGGAATTTCAACTTTCAGCGACTGTGCCCAAACAACCATTAAGAAAATTATTACCGTCATTAATATCGCTGCGATTGCTGAAAAAAATTCTACAGGATATTTGTTTATTATTGCCTGGACTAAAACTAAAACTTTTCCCGAACACGGAGTTCCAGAAAAATCCATTAAACAATTTTTCCCTTGTTGATTTATGAACTGAAACGCACTTGTGAAAATTCTCCAACTTACTCCTGCCGCGATGAAGATACTTGTTCCGTTGAGGAATCCCCAGTTTGTACAAACCTGATCCATGTAATAAATTGCAATTCCACCGATAATTAATTGAAAAATCACCAACGGTGCGAGACCCGGTGCCGCCTGAAGTCCTTGCATTAAAACATAAACACATGCTTCGAATATAATGAAAAATAAAACCAAAAGTTTCTGAACTCCTTGGAAAAATTTCTGTCCTTCGGGACTTGTCAAATCAATATTTATTATTCCTGCTCCGGTTAAAAGTTGAAGAATAATCGACGCCATAACAATCGGTCCAATACCAAGAGAAATAATACTTCCAAAATCTGTTCCGAGAATTATTGCAAGATATTCAAACCGCTGTAATGCATTGTTCGACAAACCGAATAACGAGATATTTGCAAGAATAAAAAACAATCCAAGAACAATCAGAGTCCACTTAAGCTTGACGTTAAAACTCAACTTTTTTTCCGCTGGCTTTGCCACGTCGGGAATCAAACCAAATATCTTACTAAAGTCCATAGGAAGCACAAGGTTTTTTCTTTTTTAAAGGTTATTGATGGGTTTCTTTTTTAGAAAAAAATGGGGATTTCTTTTAGAAAAAGAATTCCTACACTGGCAAAGAAAACTAATTTAGAATAGAAAAAACTAAATTTGTCGAGGGAAAATATTTAATCAGTATAAATAAAAAATCCATCTGGTTTGACAATTCTCTCAAGTTGTGGGATTAAGTTTGCTTTAAGAGAATATCCCTTTCCCAAAAGAGTTGGTGAACTAAAAAGCATATAAGAATAAGCAACATCAACTGAATCATCTTTTAAAAAAGATAAACAATTTCTTTGCAATAAATCTATCCGGTAATTTTCAAATTTTTCAGTAGAATTATCTTGGATATCAATCCCAATTGGATTAACTCCCATCTCAAATAATGCCCGACAAATCCAGGGTTCAAAGTCTCTACCCAATTTAATTCCCCAAATAGTGTCGTCTTGGCAACTTACTGACCCACATCCTAAATCCAAAACGGTTTTTCCCTCGGGATTTCCCATAGCAAGGATTAATCCTTTCATTCTTTCAAAGACATTTAGGTATTCTGATTCAGACGCACCATAATTTAATTCTAGAATCGGCCAAACTTGAGTGAACATTCGTTTTCTTAAAAGGTAATTTTCTTTTCCTTCTTCATGAGGCAATTTTTCATAATCTTCCATAATTTGTCTGTAAGTTAGTATTTTCATTTTCTTTCCCTCGCAAAATACAAACTAAACTCACTTCCTTTTCCGACTTCACTTTCAACACTTACATAACCATGAATTGAATCGCAAACCCAGTCAATCAAAGAAAGTCCGACGCCACGTTCACTTGTGCTTGGTTTTCTTTTGAAAACTTTTTCTAAATTTTCTTCTGGAATTCCGCAACCATTATCTTTAACGTAAGCTCGAACAAAGTCCTCTCCAACACGATATAAATTATGATTTCTTCCAAGATATGTTAATTGTTCTTCTGAGATGGGAAAAACTTCTGCACCGAGAATAATTTTTTTTTCTTCATAAGGAACTTGAGAATTTTTGAAACCATGTTCATAAGCATTTTTTACAAAATTAAAATATTGCAAATATATTTTATTCTTAATATTGTAGCAAATTATTTTTGGAGTATCTTGAATTAAAACACATAATTCTCTTTTGGAAAGCATTTCTTTATTTAATTGGAGAATTTTTTTAATTGAGAAATTTTCTTTTGCTATCTTTTGGTATCCAAATTTAATTGCATCATAAATTCTGTTAATATGCTCATTTAAAATCTTCATTTCTGAAAAATCATTTAAAATGATCGTTTCTCCCCTTATTCCTTCATCAATATATCCTGAAAGCCCATGCAATACTGTTCCAAAATCATGCCCTAAATGCTCATTTAAGAAAATCCAATCTTCAGTATCTTTTCCAAATTCTCTATCTTCGGGAGTGTGAATGTATTTTGCCATTTTCTAATTTTATCACAGAACTCTTCTACTTTCAGGATTATTTTTCTTCTTCTGCTTTCTTTTCAACCTTGATTTTTTGTTCAGCTGGTTTTTTCTCTTCAACTTTCTTTTTCTTCTTCGGATTCTCAACTAACGGAGTTTCCATAAACTTAATTTCTTTAACTTTGATTTCTCCACCAGCTTTTTCCACTTTTTCCTTCGCTGATTCAGATGCTTCGAAAGCATTTATGAAAAGTTTATTCTTCACTTCTCCCTCTCCTAAAATTTTGTAGTTACTTAAATTAATTTCATATCCTGCAGAAGTTTTTTTTGCTTTTCCATTTTTCAAATAAACATTAAGATTCAGTTCAACATCTTTCAAATTTATTCTTTGTCTTCTATCTTTTTTTGTTGACCGACTAGTTACTCCTTGTTTCCCGAAATAAGAATTTCCATACAGTTTTGTCATCAAAGTTTTTTTCTGGTCAGCTCTCTTTCCAGTTCCAGCCATTCCACTTCCCCCTCGATGTCCAGACTTTTTATGCTTCTTTCTTGCGCCCCATCCGTGAGTTCCCATATTATTTCCGTGCATTCTCGACATCTTCTTTCGTTTATGTGTTTTTGTCATTTTACAACATTTTCTCCACTAATTTAGTCATGTAATCTTTGTTATTTCCTAAAATTCCTGCAGGGTAAATTAATTTTGTACTTTTAACTCCGCCCCTTGGTGAATGCAATCTGAAAAATCCTTTCATATTCAATTCTTCATATCTTTTTCCTTTCTCAAGAGCTTCAACAATTTCTTTTGGTGAATGTTTCTTCTTTGCCTTATCTAAAACTTGTCCTCTTTTCTCGACGAGCTTTTCAAACATTTCTTTGCTTATTTCTCCATATGCAACATCATGTTCAACTTTTGTTAACATTCCAAGCAAAGAATCTTTTGGATTTGTTAAAACAACGCAAGCGTATTTTCTTCTAAGTCTTAATCTGCTTAAAGTTTCTTCTCTAGGTGCAGTTACTCCGACAATTCCTCTGACTCTGATTAAACAAATGTATTTCATTTTTTCTTTTGAACGTTAGTTTTAATTAATGCATCCATGCATGCTTTTACCAAATTGAAAGTTGTTCTTTGACTTCCAAAAGTTTTTGTGTAAACATCTTTTATTCCAGCCATCTTTAAAACCTTTTTTAATTCATTTGCAGCGACGAGTCCAGTTCCCTGTGGAGCAGGTATTAATATAACTCTACAACTTCCACCCTTTCCTTCTATTTTACAAGGCACAGTGTGTTTCTCAGTGCAATTACAATCAAATGATGAACAGGTTCTAATAACTTTAATCAAATTTATCTTAGCTTTTCTAACTGCTTTGTCTCTTGCAGGCAAAGTTTCTTTAGCTCGGCCATATCCAATTCCAACATGTCCTTTTTCATCTCCAACAACAGCCAGCGACGAGAAAGTAGGAACATTCCCTTCTTTAGTTTTTCTCTGAGTCTGTCTCCAAGCTCTTCTTTTTCCTCCACCAAATTTTCCTTTTGATTGTCCTATCGCAAGAAGATCTACTTTCAATTTCAAAAGAGTATCAACAATTTCTGGTTCAAGTATTTTTTTATTTGTATCAAGAATATCGTCGATATCTTTTATTCTTCCTTCTTTAACTTCTATTCCCAATTTCGTTTTTGGTTTCCATAATTTCAAAACTTCTTCTGCATCTTTCTCTCTGTCAAATTTTTTCCTTCCCCAAACTTCTTTTACTTCTTCAAGAATTTTTTCTTCAGGTAATTTTTCTTCAAGAATTTTTTCGGTTAATTCTTCTAAAACTTCTTCCGGTATCTCTTCTGAAACTGTTCCATACGCATCTGCAGTCTTTTTCAATACTTTCATTTCTTCTTTTTTAGTCATGGTTTTTATGAAATAAAAATCATTCACGAAAATTTAAAAAAATTTTCAGTGTTTTTATTTTCCTGCCCCCATTATTTTCTTTTTAATTTCTTCAAAATGTTTTGAAAAATCTTTTTTCAAATTTTTTCCAGTAAGTCTTGCTTCTTCGGGGAATGTTTTTTTATCACATTCAATTTTTACACCAGCGTCAATCAATCCTTTCAAAAAAGCATAAATTTTTGTTTTGTGTAAAACTCTTAACATCCCCAAGTCAACTATTGGCGAGAACTTCTTTTCAACAATTTTCTTTCCCAATAAAAATCCAGTTAAATACGACGCTGGAATTGATTTCAAGCTACCTTCAAAATCTTTAGGCCAGCCATAATGTAAAAGGTTTTTAGACGTTACTCCAAGTTCAATCTTGTCCTGTGCGTCTTGACTTGTAACACATTGACCAATAATATACCGATTCGTTTTTCTGAAAACAATTCTCGGCTTTCCACTTTTCAGTAACTTGAATCTTTTCAAATAGTCCGTCTTATTTTCATTTCTTCTTCTTTTCTGGGTTTTCATTCTTCAATTCCTCCAACCTTTTTGGAGAATGAAATGAAAATTTCCAAATTCAAAGGTAAGTTTCTTTTCATTTTTTATTTTCCTCAACAAAAGTTTTCATATGTGATTTGCTTTTAAATTCTTTGTTTCTTACTCTCTTTCTCAAATCCTTGTATCCTTCAGCATCAATCTTTCCTTGTTTCTTTAATTCAGCAATATTTTTTCTTAATTTTCTTGTTAAAGCAATATAATCTCTCTTTCTCTTGTTGACTTTAACTCTAACATTACCTGCAGTTATTTTTTTACTCTTTCTCAAAACCTTTCTTCTTCCTTTTACCTCTTTAACTTTTATTGCGCCAGAGCTAACTAAATCTCTAATGTCTTGTTTTGTGATTGCTTCTTTTATTTCATTAAGATTTTCATTTACAAAGTGAACCCTTGATTTTCCGACGCCAAGCGTTCTTGCTGCAAGTTGTTTTTTCTTTCCTAAATTCATTTTTTATTTCCTTTCTTATTTAATTTTCTTAAAAATTTTTTTACATTTAAATTTTGAATTTCTTTTTTATGTTCGTGAGCGTATTTTATCATTTCTATTTTTTTCTTGTTACCAACATTTCCAACAATTGCAATTTCGTTTTGTTTTATTTTTTTCATTTCTTCCAAATTATGAACTTTAACTGGTGTTTTTCCTTTCATCTTTCCTCTATCCTTAACATCTGTTCTGTATCCAATACTCACAACAGCAAGATACCCTCTTCTCTTTTCTCGCATTTTGTTATCTCTTCCATTTGGATTTCTCCAGACTTGTTTGCTTTTTCTTCTCAAGCCTAATTTTCCATAACTATACCATCTTCTTCTCAAAAATTTTGGTTTTTTCTTCGGATCTCTTACCATTATATCTCTTCTCCACATTTACTTGTTATAAAAATTCCGTCCTGGAAAACTCTTCTATCTCTCTTTCTTATTTTTGTTGCAGTCTCAAGATTTGCTGCTGCTTGTCCAGCAATTTCTTTATTTGTCGACGTAACTTTGATTATATCTTTTTCAATCTTCACTTCTGCGCCTTTCGGAATTTTTGCTTTTCGGGGTGTTTTTTCTCCAAGGAAATTCTTGATTATTACTTCATGACCTTTATGTTCTAATGTAACTGGGAAATGAACGAAGCATGCTTTCAATTTGTACTCATACTTTTCATTTACTCCGCCAATTAAATTTGCTATATGGGCTTTCATTGTGTTTATTCTTTTCTTTTCTTTTTTTGTCGTTTTTTTACATCCAAAAATAATCTTTTTCCCGTCGATTTTAAATTCCAAACCTCTTAAGACTAAATGTCTTTCATTCTCTCCCTGTGACCCTTTAACTTTCAAAATATCTTTATGCAGTTCAACGCTAACTCCTTCAGGAATTTCTATCTCTTGGAAAAAATTAATTCTCATTTTAATAGAAAAACGCAATTAAGCATCCCCCAATTTTATTTTCGACAGCTTCATCATGAGTCATAAGACCCTTATTTGTCGAGAGTATTAATGCCCCAATATTTCTTGAAGGAAGATATCTTCTTCGGTATTTTTCTATCTGATCAACCTTGATAGTAAATCTTGGTTTTATTGCCTTACATTTTGTTATATTACCGCTCGTGACTTCGATAGACTTTGCCTTTCCATCAATCTTATATTTCTTGATTGCATCTTTCTGTTTCATTATCTTGAAAACTTCGATTAGAAGATTTGAAATTCTATTTATCTTTACATCATCCTTTCCAGCTTTCTTTGCATTTTGAACCATGTTCAAAGCATCTGCGACGATATCGTGTGACATTTTATTTTTTTCTCCTATTTATGAATATTTTTTGAATCCGATTTCTGTTGCAATTTCTCTGAAACAGTGTCGGCATAAGTTTAATCCATATGAACTTATATGTGCTCCGAATCTTCCACATCTCTCACATTTTTTCGAAGCGATTCCGATTTTTCTTTCTTGTGGTTTATTATGTTTTGTGAATTTTTCAGCAATTTTCGGTTTGCTTTTCAACTGCTTCAATATTTTTTTCCAGTCGCTTGCAGTCATTTTAATCTTTAACCTCTTTCCCGAAAAATTTAACTCCATACTTTTCTTCCATGAATTTGATAATTTCATTCGGGGTTATATCTTGTCTTAATGAAACTTTTCCCCTTTTAATCTTTTTTAATCTAACTCTTCTTCCACTTCTCTTGAAAACAATAGTTACGTCAAATCCCCTCATTCCAATATCTCTTTGATATTCCAATCCGGGAATTTCAATGTATTCTTTTATTCCAAATGAAAATTGATTCTTTGCAATTTGTCTTCTTCTTAATTTATTATCGATGGTAACAAGCATTTTTTTAATGAAAGGTTCAACATCTTTTCTTAATGTTACAACTGCTCCAACTTCAAGTCCAGGTCGTACACCCAGCGACGGAATTCTTTTTGTTGATTTCATTTTTGCCGGATTTCTTCCAGTTAAAAATTTCAAAAGTTTTGCTCCCTTTTCCAGCTCTTCTCCAATTCCCCCGACATTCAAAATAACCTTGTCTATTCTGATTTGTCTCATTGGATTTTCTGATTTTGTTTTCATTTTAATCGATTGCCATTACTTGTTTAATTAATACTGAAATTTCATTTTCATTTGATTTTAACTTAATCATTTTTTTCTCTTTGATTATTTCTTCTACAATTCCTTCTTCACCAGCATGCTTTCCTTCAAAAATCAAAACCTTTGCTTTTTCTTTCAATGGAAGAATTTTCTCTATTTTTTTATTTTTTAAGTCAATAACAACTGAATCTCCCATTCCACATTTCTCATTTGAAAGAACGTTTCTTCCATCGCTGAGATTGATTTGAACTTTTTTTCCTCTAAGCATTTTTTTATCTACGATTTTAGCAATTTTCTTTCCAGCTTCATTTTCTTTTATTTCTTTGAGCTCAAATTTTCCATTTTCTCCAATAATCATTCGATAAGATTTCTTACTCTGTACAAAAGTTATTGTGTCGAATAAAACCAAAGTATTTTTTTCATCATGAGCTACAATTGCATTTTTTAATAATCCTTTTTCGTGAAGTATCTTTTTTACTTCTTTTCTGTTTTCTGCAACTTTCAAAACATCCCGAAGTACAACTAACAACGGCATTCCGTCATTCTTGCTGAAGTTCGGACTGACTACATAAGTAGTTTTAGCCTTTCTTGGTACTGGCCAGCTCTTCGGTATTTCTTGTCTTTTTAGATGTGCCATTTTATTTTTTATTTGATTTTAATTTATTTTCTGAAGTTTTAGTTGGTTTTTGAACCTTTACTTTCTCCTCATTTTTCTTTTCTGATTGAACTTCAGTCTGTTTTTTATTCAAAGACTCAACCCTCATTTTGTCGTCGAGATTCAATTCAATTATCTGAATGTTTGAACTTCTCATCGGAACGTTTGTCATTGAGCCGTCTAATTTTTTTATTTGTATTCCTTCAACGTAAATTTTAAGTCGGCCATAATTCACTTCTGTAACTTTTCCTTCCTTTTTCTTGAATTTTCCGACGAGGATTTTTACTTTGTCGCCTTTTCTTACAGTGATTGCTCTTCTTCCATATTTTTTTCTTAATTCTTTTGAAAGTGAAACATTCAATAATTTTTTTCTAATATGCAACGGAGCCTTCGCTAAATATTTTCTTTGCTTTCCGGGTCTTTTACTTCCTACCCAATGTTTTGAAAATTCGTTTTTCATTTTAGTAAACAATCGACGCTATTTTAGCAACTTGTGCCCAGCGTTCCATTACCTCCCTTGCGATTGGTCCTTTAATTTGAGTTCCTTTTGGATTACCCTTGTCATCTTTCAAAATAGCGACGGCATTGTCTTCGAACGCAACTCTTTCGCCAGTTTTTCTTCTGTAAGGTTTTCTCTGTCTTATTACAACAGCGTCGAAAACTTTTCCTTTCATTTCGGGAATTCCTTTTCTTATTGAAACTTTAACAAAGTCTGCAATCTTTGCAGCCGCTTGTCTTCCTTTTGTTCCCTTCCATCTTTTCACTCCGACGATTTTTGCAATTTTTGCTCCGCTATTATCTGCAGCCTCAACGTAAGCTCCAACATTTAATCCTCTCGTTCCTCTTGCACTTATAGCCTTCATTTTATTTTCCAACTTCCTCCTTTGATTTAATTTTTTTGATGACGACGAAATGAATTATTTTACTTAGCGGCCTGCATTCTTGAACTCGAATCAAATCTCCAAGATTAATTTCTTTGTCCATACAATCTGAAAGTCTTGCGTGAATTCTTGTTCTTGATTTAGCATATCTTTCATATTTCTTAACATAAATCATTCTTTCAAGTTCAATCATAACTCTTCTTGGGAATTTTCTTTTTACAATACCTTCAAATATTTTTCCTCTTGCTTTTAATCTTCCATGAGTTATACAATCTCTATCTTTACATTCGCCAGATTTTACAGCTCCAACGAATTCAGTTTTTTTCTTTTCTACTTTTGGTTTTTTTGTTTCTGTCATTTTAATTTATTGATTCGGCATCGAATCCAAGCCTTATAAGGACATCCTTTATTTTTTTCGAATGATCTCCTTGAAGCTCAACAGTGCCGTTTTTTGCATCAAATGTCCCGCCACATGCCAATTCGTTTTTCAGGTCTTTTGCGATTTTTTTAACGTCAATACCGTTTTCAAATCCACTAATCAAAGTTGTTATCTTCCCGTATCTTTTTTTCTCGAGAGTAACTTTAATTTTTTGTGAACTTTTAACGATTTGCTCGCAAACACAAGCCTGTTTTGGCAAACCACATTTAGGACATATTTCCATTATGCTTTGGTTTTTTCCTCCTGTTTAATTGCCGTAAGTATTCTTGCTATCATTTTTTTTACTTCCTTAACTTTTGAACTGCCTTTCTTCGACGAGTTTGCTTTTGACTTAATCAATTCCATTTTTAATTCTTTCATTTTTTTATCTCGTTCTTCTTTCTTCATTTTTTTTATTTCTTCAAATCTTAATTTTGCCATTACTTTTTACTCCTTAATTTCTTTTTAGTTTTATCAATCATTTCGTCGACGATGTTTGCACTTGAATCTTTCAGTTTTTGAATCATTTGTTCATTAATTATAATTCGGTCATTTAATTTTGCATAGGGTGAAAGTATTGAAACTTTTACTCCAATTGTTCCGGGTTTTGTTTGTGCAATTGATTGTGCTTTATCGACGACTTTTGCACTGTCTCCAGTTTTTTTCAAATAACCTTGAGTAAATAACCAGCTCTTCGCTCTTGCACTTGGTAATTTTCCACCAAGTCTTATTTCAGCACCTAATGCGCCAGCACCCATAATTCTTTGGAGTGTTCGATAAGCAATAACTTTGAATTTCAATGGTCCTTTCTTTTCCAACGACAAAGCAATCTCATCAGCCATTATTTGTGCATCAAATTCTGATTTCTGGATTTCATCAATTTCTATATGTGGATTTTCAAGCTTGAATCTTCTTTTCAAAACATCAGTAAGCTCTGCGATTTTTTCCCCACCTCTTCCGATTACAAGTCCGGGCTTGTTAGTTGAAACAACTATCTTTTCACCAACGGGAGTATACTCAACTCTTACTCTACTAATTTTTCCTTTTCCAATAGATTCTTTAATATATTCTCTAACTGCGAACTCATCTTTTTTCAACTTAACAACTTTTCTTTCTTCCATTTAACAAAAATCCCCCTTGTTAAATACTTTGAAAAAATTTATTTTTTCTTCCATCATTTTTTCTTCTCCTTTTTATTTTTCTTGAAATCTTTCATACTTATTGCTCTAAGTGTAATGTGTGATCTTTTTTTCTGAACTCGTCCAAATCTTCCGTAAGGTTTGTATCCCTTGTTTGCATATGCTTCGACGATAATTGGTTCATCAACGTCGTGATTATCCGCATTTCCTTTCAAACTTTTTAACAAAATGATAAATGCTTTTGCATGTTTTTGAGGAAATCTTCCAGCCATTATTCCTTTTCCTTTTCTATGCGGAATTTCTCCTCTCATCGGAACTACTTTTTTCAATTTTGCAACTTGTTCTAAATCTGCAATCGCGACGCTAATTGGTTTGTATTTTATCATTCGGCATATTGCTCCGGAAGTTTTTTCCGACAAAGGCAATCCAGTTGCATTAACGCTAACTGATTCTTTCTTAATTTTTTGTGCTGGTTTCTTTACTTCCTTCTTGTCGTCAGTCTTTTTTTCTTCATGCTTCTTTTCATGCTCATGAGTTTTATTTTCGACGTGTTCAACTTTCTCTTCATGCTTCTTTTCTTCGTGAACTTTATGTTCTGTTTTCTCGTCGTGTTTTTTATTTTCGTTTTCCATTTTTATTTATTTTTTAGCTTTATTTTTACTTCCTTTAGTTGCGCCAACACCTTTTTTCTCATGTTTTGGTTTAACTCTAGTAATTGCGAATTCTCCAAGCATGTGCCCCAACATTTCTCCAACAACTTCAATCGGAACAAATTCTCTTCCGTTATGAATCTGCATTTTCATTCCAACCATTTGTGGAACAACAACTATTTCTCTTTGATGAGTCTTAACTGGTTTTCCTTTTGCAATTTTTTTCTTTGATCTTGTAAGGAATGTTTCTATTTTTTGGAAACCTCTAAGAACAGTTCTTCTACTTCTCGACGTCAAAAGCTTCGCGAATTCTCTAACTTCAAGGAGCTTAAGTTCTTCAATAGTTTTTCCTCTATACTTGAAAATTCTTTTTCCCGACGCGTCTGTTTGTTTTTCGTATGCCATTATCTTTTCTTTCCAGTTCTGCTTGGTCTGATATGTCCTACTCTTGCTCCAGCAGGTGCATTTCTTTTAGCAATCTTACTTTTAATTCTTTTTCCTCTACCAGAACCAAATGGATGGTCAATTACATTCATTTTTACTGCAGATGTTCTTGGCCATAATTTATTTCTTGATTTTTTAATGAAGAACATTTTTCCTGCTTTCAAAATTGGTTTCTCTTTTCTTCCATGTCCAGAAATAACTCCAACCGTCGCTAAACATTCGCCTTGGAATTCTTTCTCTTCTTTTGAAGGCATAAGCAAAATAACCTTTGTTCCAACAACTCTACTAACAATTGCATGACTTCCAGCTGTCTTCACAAATTTTCCGCCGTCGCCAGGTCTTGATTCAACATTGAAAACTTTAGTCTTTACTGGTGCATCTTTTAATTTGATAATATTTCCTTCCTTTACTTCTTTTCCTAATATTTTTATCATTTGTTTTTCAACAAGTCCTTCACATGCAGGAGTATAAAATATTCCTTCAGCAGATTTTATTTTTGCCAACGGAGCTGTATGACATGTCGAGTTCACAAGTTCAGCGACGGTTCCTTCCTGTTCTGCAAGTTTTCTAAGATATGCAATTCTAAATTTGTAAGCGTTTCTTCTAACTCTATATGCGTTTCCGCCATGTCCCCGTGCCTGTTGAATAATTCGCTTACCCATTTACATCAATCCCAGCTTCGTTGCCAAATCCATCGCTGGATATTTTTTATTTAATTTAACATAAGCTATTTTTTTGTTGTCTCTCAACTGTGTTCTTACTGAACTTACTTTAACTTCGAAAACTTCCTCAACTTCTTTTTTAATTTCTTCTTTAGTTGATTTCATTTCTGCTCTGAACATTAACACATTTTCCGATTCAATTTTCATTACTGCTTTTTCCGTGACGATTGGTTTTAGATTCATTTTAATTTCTCCCCCAATTCTTTAACAGCTTCTTCAGTATAAATAGTAAGTCTTCCAGGAGCATCAGCTTCGGCAAGATTCATAACACTTAAAGAATTTACTTTTACTGAATCGAAATTTTTAGAATTCAATTTTTCTTTTTCTCCGACGACAATTAAAACTCCTGCAGAAACCTTGTATCCTCTTCCCCTCATTTTTCCCTTTCCACTTCTTCTTGATTTTTTCTTTATTGCAATTTGAGCTAACTCATTTCCAAGAATTTTATTTAAAGAATTAATTAACTGCTTTGTTTTCTGTTCGACGAATTTTGATTCAACAACAAAAGGCAATTCAATTTTCAAACTCTTATCCTGAAGAGTTAAATATCTTTTTTGAAGGAATTTCAAATTTGCCGTCGCTGAAATCGCACTTTTCAAAGCAAGCAAAATTTCTTTCTTATTTAATTTTCCGTAATTAAGCATTTTTTCAACTTTTGGTGGATGAGCTCTTCTTCCGCCTCTAGTGTTCGGAACTTCTGCTCCAACCCAGTGGAATTGATTTCCTTTATTTGACATAACTTTTCTTGGAACTCTTGAAGATCCTCTTCCATAACCAGATTTCCAAACGTGTCTTCTATGCTGAACAACACCGTCGGCAACATGAACTTCCCCTGCTAATGGCGAAGGTGAATGCGGTTGCTTAATCTTTTTTGTTTCAACAGCTTTAGCAATTAAATCAGTTCTTACCGGAACAGAAAACACGCTTGGCAATTCTATCTGTTTTGATTTTTCCCCGTTGCTGTTGTATAAATTTGTTTTCATTTTGTGTGAAACCCCCTAATATACTCACATTTTTTTGCTAGTTCCTTATCTTCGCGAATTGGATTCAGTCCTGTTTCAGGTATTCCATAAAATAATTCAAAAGCTTTAGCCTGAGATAAACATTGATCATACTCTCTCATTAAATTTTCAAGTTGATCTAAACTCCTTATTGGATTAGTTCTATCATCCTTTCTTGATTCCCCAAACATCAAAGCTAGGTTTAGATTATGACCTATTTGAAAAAGTCTATTCTCAATCATAGAATATTCTCGACAATCTATCCATCCTTGTCGTTTTGCTAACATAATGTCTAAATCTTTTTCAGTCATCTTATCTCCAAAACCTCGTAATTTTTCTTCTTTTGTTTTTTAGTTTCTCTAAGAGCGGGTGTTAAAAGTAACTGTCTTTTTGCTGGACCTTGAACTGAACCAGTCAAAACAACAAAATCTCCGTCGACGTTTCCATAATTTTTTACATTTTCTATTTTTCTGCTTCCTGCTTTTCCAATTTCAATAATTTTATTATTATAAAGAACTCTTGTAAATAAACCAACTTGACCCGCCAATGCAACCTGGTAAGTTACTCTCGCTGGATGCCACGGTCCAAGTGAACCTGGTCGTCTTACACCTTTCTCTGATTTATGTCCTTTTAATGAAAGTCCCATTCTCTTTACCGGTCCGCAAAGTCCTTTTCCCTTTGTCAATCCTCGAGAATCAACAAGTTGACTTTTGTCAAAAATATCTGAAACGAAAATATCTTTCCCCGTTTTTTCTTTTACAAAATTTATTTTATCATGAATAGAACCATTTAATCCAATTTCAATCAAATCAGGTGTTTTCTTTATTGCATATCTTTTAGGAATTGAATAGCATATAACTCTAACATTATCATAATCTTCAAGTTTCAATTTTTCTATTTCTTTAACACACTCGTTTTTTGAAATTTTTGGAATCTTAAGTTTTCTTTTCAAATCTTTTTCCAGATTGTCTCCAAGAACTTCATCTTTAACAATTCCATTTTTGTAAAATCTTACTGAAAAAATTCTCATCGGCGGACATTCAAGAATTGTTACAGGAACAGTAATTTTTTTTCCGTGAGTCATAGAATCTGCAGAATTATCTTTTACGAAAGCCGAAGCCATTCCTGCTTTGTAACCAATAAATCCCTTAAGAGTTTTAGAACCTTCTTTTAACGCTGACCAGTTAACACTAGGTAAGAACTTAGAAATTCTTTTTCTGGGCCAATACTGAAGGCTTCCTTTTCTCGGTGTTTTTGGTGCTGCCATTTTGTGTTATTTTTCGAATATACTTTTCAATAGTTGCGGATGTCATGTTGTCCTACCCTGGAATGAATAGAAAAGAAAAAAATGGTTTATAAACATTTGGGATAAGAAAATAGGAAATGAAGAAGGGTGGCGATGGAAGTTGATTTATAAGAAATAATCTATGTTGACAAAAGTAAATGTACTCTAGAATAATAATTATTATAAATCAGAAAAATATCTCATTCAACAGTCGAATTTTCTTCAAGAATATTTGTTCTTCCGTCAAGATTAGAGGGGTTTCCTCTTACCCTCATTGAAGCAAACGCCTTGGGTGTTCCAGTCTTAACAACTAAAACTAAATGGAATGATGTTGAAGATTATCTAAATAAAGGAGGGATTTCTGGTTTTGCTCTTGAATCTTCTTTAGATGAACTGGTTAAAGGAGCATTAAAACTTCTTAGAGATAAGCAGGTTTATGAAAGGATGTCAATAAACGGAATAAAAAAGGCAAGGAATTACGATTGGGACAATATTGCTGAGCAGACTGAAAGTTATTATCTTTCTCTTATCAATTAGATTTATCCGGTGCAGGAGATATAATCTCTTTTGAGATTATACAGATTTACTCTCTTTTGATATAGCTTCATTTACAATTCTTTTTACATATCCTGACCCAAATTCTGAGGGTATTATTTTCTTGACATTAGTTGTCCAATCATCCCAATAACCATACTTTCTCATGAATTTTTCAAAAACAGGTTTAAAATAACGAACATCTTCATTTGTAAACCAATTTTTCCAGTCGCCCCTTGCTTTTGTTCTTTCGACTCTCTTTAGACTTTTATCAACTTGTGTTACTTTATTAAGGTTAAATCCGAGATAATTCTCGAGTTGTGTTAGTTTATTTTCTACAATATCTTCATATCGTACTATAAAAAAATCTTTGTTTTCCTCAATGAACTTGTCATAATAATCATAGTAATTTTCTTCTTTGGTGGGGCTATAATATGGGGAGATAAATTTTCCCCTTACATCAAGTAACTCCCTGAATGAG
>Ga0208375_1000983_pt1 | contig 35204 bp, 28 predicted proteins | sample RifOxyD1_FD_184038 | JGI IMG/M metagenome (GOLD analysis project Ga0208375, IMG submission 184038) | Soil microbial communities from Rifle, Colorado - Rifle Oxygen_injection D1 (SPAdes) | ecosystem: Environmental > Terrestrial > Deep subsurface > Rock core/Sediment | place: Rifle, Colorado... | reverse complement strand
CGCAGGCAACGACCAGCTGGTGGGCGGCGGCGGCAACGACATCCTGGTGGGCGGCCTCGGCAACGATGTCATGTTTGGCGACGCGCGCAATGGCGTCACTTTGACTGCCCAATACGAAGGCAACGACATTCTGTATGGCGAAGCGGGGGACGACCAACTGATAGGTGGCGGCGGCAACGACAATCTCTATGGGGGTGACGGTGCGGATGACCTGTTTGGCAACGATGGCATCGACCACCTCGACGGCGCAGCAGGCGGCGACTACCTCGATGGTGGCACGGGTGCCGACATCATGGCGGGTGGCGCGGATGACGACACCTATATCGTCGACGACGCTGGCGATGTAGTGATTGAGGCGGCGGGTGAAGGGATCGACACAGTCGAGAGCTCGGTCACGATAGTCCTGCCGGACAACGTCGAATGGCTGAATCTGACGGGGGCGGGGGATATCGATGCGACCGGTAATGCCGAGGCGAACAACATCACGGGCAATGCCGGGGCGAACCGGCTGGAGGGCGGGGCGGGCAACGACCAGCTCATCGGTGGGGCGGGGACCGATACGCTGATCGGCGGCACGGGCGACGACTATTACGAAATCGACGACACTGGCGACACCATTACTGAAGCGCTGGGCGAAGGCGTCGACTTTGTGCGCAGCACGGTGAGTTATGCGCTGGCAGATAATCTTGAGGCTCTGGCGCTTGACGGTTCGGCAGACTTGGCCGGCACGGGTAACGATCTCATCAACAGTCTGTACGGCAACCTCGGCAACAACACGCTTGCAGGCGGCGCCGGCAACGACTATCTGGCCGGCGATGCGGGCGACGATGTATATGTCTTCAACCGCGGGGACGGGCAGGATTCCATCGACAACACTGACCTGTTGAGTGCTACCGATACGCTGCGTTTTGGTGCGGGGATTGCCGACTCGGACGTGGTGGGATATCAGGTTGGCACGAGCATGGTTCTCAAGCTCAAGGGGAGCAGCGAGCAGGTAGCCTTCATCGACTATTACGGCGCAGATACGATCAATGGCGGCCTGATTTCGGATCACAAGATCGACCGCGTGGAATTTGCCAATGGTGTGGTGTGGGATCAGGCGATGATCCAGACGGTGGTGGATCGTGCAGCGAACAATCATGCGCCGGTTCTGAATGCGGCCGTGCCTGCCTTGCAGGCTTATGCGGACGATGCGTTTTCCTATGTCGTGCCTGCCGATGCGATTGCCGATCCGGATGTGGGCGATTCCATCGTCTACAGTGTTTCGATGCCCGATGGCTCGCCGATGCCGGCCTGGCTTGCGTTCGACGCGACTACACGAACGCTGTCGGGCACGCCCGCAGCATCAGACATCGGCAGCCTGCAATTCGTGCTGTGGGGAACGGACGATTACGGCCTGGCCACCGGCCGGTATGTGGCGCTGGGCGTTTCCATGCCCAATCATGCGCCGGTGTTGTCTGCGCCCTTGCCGGACCAGGCGGCAGTTCAAGGAAGTGCTTTCAGCTACACGGTGGCCGCCAGCACCTTTGCCGATCCCGATGCGGGCGACGTGCTCGGCTTCAGCGCCAGCCTGGCCGACGGCAGCGCATTGCCGTCGTGGCTGAGTTTCGACGCGGCAACGCGCACCTTCAGCGGCATACCGAGCGCGCCCGGCACGATAAGCGTGCGTGTGACAGCGAGCGATGCGGGCAACCTGAGCGTCTCGGATGCGTTCGAGATCGCAGTCAATGCGTCGAATCACGCCCCGGTGCTGTCGGCGGCATTGTCGGATCAGGCTGTTATTCAGGGCAATGCTTTCAACTATACGGTGGCCCCGGCCGCATTCACCGACCCCGATGCGGGTGATGTGCTCGGTTACAGCGCCAGCCTGGCCAACGGCAGCTCACTGCCGTCGTGGCTGAGTTTCGATGCGGCAACGCGCACCTTCAGCGGCACGCCGAGCGCGCCGGGCACGATTAGCGTGCGTGTGACAGCGAGCGACGCGGGCAACCAGAGCGTTTCGGATACGTTCGACATTGAGGTGAATGCGCCGGGCATTGTGCTCAACGGAACGACAAATGCGGATTCGCTCTATGGGAGCAATGGCGCAGATGTGATCAATGGTCTGGGTGGAGATGATTACATCTATGGTGCGGCAGGCGGCGACACCATGCTGAGTGGGGAAGGCAACGATAAATTGTACGGAGAGGCGGGAAACGACACCCTTGATGGCGGGGATGGAGACGATGACGTGCAGGGCGGATTGGGCAGCGATGTTTTATTTGGCGGGGCGGGGAATGATCGCCTGCTTGGCTATCAGGCCTACTCGGCGGATGACGCAGGCAACGATGTGCTGTATGGGGGCGCTGAGGATGACCGTTTGTTTGGCGGGGATGGAAACGATTTGTATCTCTTTGGACGCGGAGATGGATTCGACACTGTTGGCGACTCACCCAACGATGACGGTTCCAGCAGTACAGACGTTCTGCGGTTGAGTGCAGGCGTGTTGCCTGAGCATGTCACTTTGCACCGGATGAACGAGCGAGATTTGATGCTGGTGATCGATGGCTCGAACCAGCAGCTACTTCTGAGTAATTATTATTTTGTCGATCCGAATGGCGTATCCGACTGGTCGATAGAGCGTATTGAATTCGATGGCGGCGCTGGAGCAGTGTGGACAGCGACAGAAATTGCCAGCCGCGTAGAAGTCGGTACCCAAAACAGTATGACCGGCACGGGATCGAATGACACGTTTGTCGTGGATCATGAGCTGGATGTCATTACGGAAGCAACAGATTCTGGCGTCGATACGGTACTTGCATCGCGAAGCTACACCCTGCCAGTCAACATCGAGAAAATTACGTTAACCGGATTTCTGAATATCAACGCAACAGGCAACGCACTAAATAACGAACTGCGTGGCAATAGTGGAGACAACGTCTTCGAGGGGGGCGGTGGTAGCGATGTCGCCTATGGCGGCCAAGGAAATGACACTTATAGCAATGTGACCCCGATTGAAACGGAGAATGAAGGTACTGACACATTGTCAGGGTTAAGCGGTTCTACATACACATGGACATACGGGATAGGGGTTGTTTTAAGTTTGCCAGATCATGTGGAAAATTGGGATTTGAAAGGCGGTTCCTCGACCCGCTCCAACACCTACTATTCAGTCGCGGGCAATGATCTGGATAACGTCTTGATCAGCGACGGGTTTGGGTTTAGAGCGACAATCCAGCCGAATGGGAAGATTGGCGGCGACATTCTAGATGGGCGCGGTGGTGCGGACACTGTGATCATTCGAGGTGATGACAAACCTATTGTTTATATCGACAATCCAGGAGACAGGGTTATTGGTGGAGCCTATGAAATTAGAAGCACCGTCGATGTTGTCTTGCCGGAGCCAGCCCTTTACGGCGGCGGTGGATATATTCCGGAAAGTGTGACCAACCGGCTGGTTTTGCTTGGCAGTAGCCCGATCAGTGGCACAGGCAATCCCATAAATAATGTGCTGGATGGTTCCCAGAATACTGCTGCCAACACGCTGACCGGAGGCGCGGGAGACGATGTCTATTTGGTTGGTTTGAATGACCATGTTGTCGAAATTGCGGGCGAGGGCTATGACCAAGTCAAATTCATATCGTCATCTGCTGACGCAGGCAGCGACGTCCGCGTTGCCGACCTTGGTATGCGCAACATTGAACGTTACGTATTAGGGGGGAGGTATGGCGGAGTCACGCTCTGGGGGGATGAACTGGATAACGACCTGAGGGTCGAGTTTGATAGGTTTTATGAAAATCTCAGCGGTCGTCTGATGGGGGGTGCGGGCAACGACACCCTGAACGGCAATACCGGTAACGATCGGCTCGATGGCGGCACCGGCAACGACGCCTTGCGAGGCGGTACGGGCAACGACACCTACATCATCGATAGTGCCACCGACGTCATCACCGAGAATGGCAGCGAGGGTCTCGACAGCGCCCAGTCGAGCGTGACCTACACCCTTGGTGCCAACGTCGAGAACCTCACCCTGACCGGCACCACTGCCATCAACGGCACCGGCAACGAACTGGCCAACGTACTCACTGGCAACAGTGCCAACAACACACTCATTGGAGGAGTGGGTGACGACATTCTCCTGGGCGGCACAAGCGGAACGTCTGCCAGCACAAGCATTGCCAGTCTGGTGATCTACGCTCGGGGCACCCCGGTTCTGGACGTCTACCCCGCCATGCAGGTCTATGTCGATGGCGTATTGATCCAGGAATTCATCGTCGATGCTGCAAGCTACACAGCCTATACCGTCGATCCGACCAACCTGGGCATGGCTGCGAGCAAAGTCGACGTCGTCTTCACTAACGACTCTTGGCGACCGGATCTGAGCCAGGACCGTAACCTGTTCGTACAAAAGATCGAGGTCAACGGCCAGACCATGAACGCCACCGATAACGGCGTCTTCTATGACCCGGGTAATGGAGCGGCGGCTTTCGATAGTCTCAATCTTCGACTCGGCCAAGAAACGATTTATTCCAACGGCGCCTTGCATTTCGGCTTGGGCGACAACGACACCCTGGACGGTGGCGCGGGTGCGGATCAGATGTCCGGTGGCAGTGGCAACGACACCTACCTGGTGGATAACGTGGGCGATGTCCTGACCGAAATGTCGAATGAAGGGCTGGACACCGTTCGCAGCAGCATAAGCCATACCCTCGGCACAAATTTCGAGAATCTGGTTCTGAGTGGCTCCGCCGTCATCAACGGCAGCGGCAATAACCTGAACAACCTTCTGATCGGCAATGTCGGCAACAACAACCTGCATGGCGATGCCGGCGTCGATACGCTGCTTGGCTACGCCGGGAACGACTGGCTCGATGGCGGCGCGGGCAATGACTTCATGTATGGTGGCCAGGGCAACGACACCTATGTGGTCGATAGTGCGGGAGACATCCTCGCTGAAAACATTAACGAAGGCATGGACGCTGTCGAGAGTTCGATCAGCCATACCCTTGGCACCAACGTCGAGAACCTCACCCTCACTGGCACTGCCGCCATCAATGGAACAGGCAACAATCTCGATAACAGCCTGACGGGCAACAGCGCCAACAACCTGCTCACGGGTGGGGCCGGCAACGACTCACTAGATGGCGGAGCCGGAGCGGACGTCATGGCCGGTGGTGCAGGCGACGACTACTACGTCGTCGACAACGCAGGTGACATCGTCACCGAAAACGCCGGTGAAGGCACCTCTGACAGCGTCGAGTTGTATCTGAATGCCAACTATACCGTGGGGGCTGATATTGAACATGTCTACCGGTATGGGGCTGGCAACTGGACGACCACCGGCAATGCTGCCGACAACTACCTGTATGGCAATAGTGGTAGCGACACCCTGATAGGCCTGGCCGGCAACGACGTCCTGTATGGCGATGCCGGTGCCGACACCCTGATTGGCGGGGCGGGGGATGACCGCTATTACGTCGACAGCGCCGGCGATATCGTCACCGAGAACGCCAACGAAGGCGTGGACACGGTTTACGTCTTTGGCTCGGGCTCGCTGACATACATTCTGGCAGCCAACGTTGAGAATGGCTACAGCCCGTTCTGGGCTGGAAGTCTCACGGGCAACGCCCTGAACAATACGCTTTCGGGTTCCTACGGTTCAGACACCCTGGATGGCGGTTTGGGCGCTGACACCCTGAAGGGCTGGGGCGGCAACGACACCTACATCGTGGACAACGTAGGAGACGTCGTCAGCGAGACCACCACCGTTGTGACCGAGATCGACACCATTCAATCCTCGGTCACCTACACCCTGGGTGCCAATCTCGAAAACCTCACCCTCACGGGTACCGAGAGCCTGGAAGGCACCGGCAACGCACTTGCCAACGTCCTGCGCGGTAACGGAAGTAGCAGCATCCTGTACGGTCTGGACGGCAACGACACCCTTTATGCGGGCGATGGAGACGAAGCCTATGGGGGGGGCGGTAACGACACCCTCGCGGCGGAGAATACTTTGGCCTGGGCATACCTGTCAGGTGAAGACGGCGACGATATCCTGACGGGTGGTGCAGGTTCCGGTAGCTTCATCGGCGGATTGGGTAACGACACCATTACCGGCGGCGCTGGTTACAACTACCTCTGGGGCGACGAGAGCTATGGCGGGACGACGGGCGGCAATGACCTCATCCTGGGCGGGCTTGGTGTTGACTTTGCCTGGGGTGGCTACGGCAACGACACCCTTTCCGGCAATGACGGCGACGACACCCTGCTGGGTCAGCAGGGGGATGACCTGGTCTATGGCGGAACGGGTAACGACATCCTGAATGGCGGTACGGGTATCGACACCCTCGTGGGCGGCATCGGCAACGACACCTACCGTCTGGGACGTGGTTACGATGCAGACACCGTCGTCGAGAACGACGCCACCACAGGCAACACCGATATCGCCCAGTTCCTGACCGGCGTTGCGGCCGACCAGATCTGGTTCCAGCAGGTGGGCAACAACCTGGAGACCAGCATCATCGGCACTAGCGACAAGCTGGTTATCCAGGACTGGTATCTTGGCAGCGCCAACCATGTGGAGCAGTTCAAGACCACCGACGGCGCCAAGACCCTGCTCGACAGCAACGTGCAGAACCTGGTCAACGCCATGGCGAGCTTTGCCCCGCCGGCTGCCGGGCAGACCACCTTGCCGACCAACTACCAGACCAGTCTTGCGCCAGTGATTGCTGCCAACTGGCAGTAAGTAGCTTGTTGTAGGCTTCACCCTGCCCGCTGACCTACCTCCCCATGGGAGAAAGGCCAGCGGGCATTTCCTTTGAATCGAGCGGTTTATGTCAGAACAAGAATCCCCACGCATTGCCGCTCCATCCAGTGCTGTGTTGGACACCGGCCTCACCTGCCTGGTCATGCTGGCGCGCTTTCACCAGATTGCTGCCGATCCCGAGCAGCTGGCGCATCAGTTCAAGGTAACAGGCGAGTCTCTTAGTCGCCCCGAAATCCTGCTGGCGGCCAAACACCTCGGCTTGCAGGCCAAGCCCGTCAAGACCACGGTTGACCGCCTCGATCGCACGCCGTTGCCCGCCATGGCAGTGGACAGCAACGGCGGCTATTTCATCCTCGCCCGCTTCGACGCCGACAAGGCGCTGATCCACGACCCCAGAGCCGAGCGGCCCGAGGTCATCTCGCGCGATGAACTGCTGGCGCGCTGGGGGTCGGCAGACAAAGGACAGTCCGGCGAACTCATCCTGTTCACCTCGCGCGCCTCGATGGTCGGTGAGATGGCCAAGTTCGATTTCTCCTGGTTCATTCCCGCCGTCGTCAAATACCGCAAGCTGCTCTACGAAGTGCTGCTGGTGTCGTTCGTACTCAACCTGTTCGCGCTGGTCACCCCGCTGTTCTTCCAGGTGGTGATGGACAAGGTGCTGGTGCATCGCGGCCTGACTACGCTCGACGTCATCGCCGTTGGCTTGCTGGTGGTGTCGATCTTTGAAGTGGCACTCTCCGGCCTGCGCAGTTACGTCTTCGCCCACACCACCAGCCGCATCGATGTCGAACTCGGCGCACGCCTGTTCCGCCATCTTCTGCACCTGCCGCTGGGCTATTTCCAGGCACGCCGGGTCGGTGATTCGGTGGCCCGCGTCCGGGAACTGGAGAACATCCGCGCCTTCCTCACCGGCAATTCGATCACCGTCGTGCTCGATGTGCTGTTCTCTGTGGTCTTCATTGGCGTGATGCTGTTTTACAGCGGCTGGCTGACGCTGGTGGTACTGGCCTCCTTGCCGCTGTACTTCGTGATCGCCCTGCTGGTGACGCCACTGTTGCGTGCCCGGCTGCACGAGAAATTCAACCGCGGCGCAGAAAACCAGGCCTTTCTGGTTGAAACCGTCTCCGGCATCGACACCCTCAAAAGCATGGCGGTCGAACCCCAGATGCAGCGCCGCTGGGATGCTCAGCTGGCGAGCTATGTGTCCGCCGGCTTCAAATCCGCCACCCTCTCGACCCTGGCGCACGAAAGCACCAATCTCGTCGGCAAGCTCGTCACCGTAGGCACCCTGTGGCTGGGCGCCAAGCTGGTAATCGAAGGCCAGCTCAGCGTCGGCCAGCTCATCGCCTTCAACATGCTGGCCGGCCGCGTGGCTCAGCCGATCATGCGGCTGGCGCAGTTGTGGACCGACTTTCAGCAGACCGGCATTTCGGTGCAACGCCTGGGCGACATCCTCAATGCGCCTACCGAAGCCGTTGGTGCCAAGAGCAGCCTGCCGCCGATTGCCGGGCGCATTACCTTCGACCAGGTCCAGTTCCGCTACCGGCCCGACACCCCTGAAGTGCTCAAAGGCATCACCCTCGACATTGCCCCCGGCGAAGTCATTGGCATCGTCGGCCGTTCCGGCTCTGGCAAGAGCACGCTGACCAAGCTGATCCAGCGCCTGTATGTACCCGAACGCGGCCGCGTGCTGGTCGACGGCATGGATTTGACCTTGGTCGACGCATCCAGCCTGCGTCGCCAGATCGGCGTAGTGCTGCAGGACAACGTATTGTTCAACCGCACCTTGCGCGAAAACATCGCACTGGCCGACCCCGGCGCGCCGCTGGAGCAGGTGATTGCCGCAGCGAAACTGGCCGGCGCACACGAATTCATTCTGGAGCTGCCCGAAGCCTACGACACCATGGTCGGCGAACACGGCTCCTCCCTGTCCGGCGGGCAGCGCCAGCGCATTGCCATTGCCCGCGCGCTCATCACCCAGCCGCGCATCCTGATCTTCGACGAGGCTACCAGCGCACTCGATTACGAATCCGAACGCATCATCCAGAACAACATGCAGGCCATCTGCCAGGGCCGCACCGTCATCATCATCGCCCACCGCTTGTCGGCAGTGCGCCATGCCAATCGCATCCTGGTGATGGATCACGGCCAGATCGTCGAAGCAGGGACGCACGGCGAATTACTGCAGCACGAAGCGGGGCATTACTCCCGCTTGCATCGCTTGCAACACGCCTGAGACTCGAATAATGAAACGCCACGCCTTCGCCGACCTCCTCAAGCGCTACGCCAAAATCTTCCGCCACGCCTGGTCACAGCGCAAAGAAACGGACGCACCTGACCTGCAGACACACGAAGCCCAGTTCCTGCCCGCAGCACTCTCCCTGCGCGACACGCCGGTGCATCCGGCACCACGCATCACGCTGTGGCTCATCATGGCGTTTGCCCTGATTGCGCTGCTGTGGGCAATCTTCGGCCGCATTGATGTGGTGGCCACTGCGGTCGGCAAGATCATCCCCAACGACCGCACCAAAGTCATCCAGCCGATGGAAACCGCCGTGGTCAAAGCGATCCACGTGCGCGACGGACAGGAAGTCAAGCTGGGTCAGGTGCTGATCGAGCTTGATGCCACCAGCGCTGCCGCCGACAGCGAACGACTGCGCAACGAAGCCTTGACCGCACAACTGGAAGCCCTGCGCGCGCAAGCCCTGCTGGCGTCCCTGGCACATGGCACTCCGCCCAAACTACAACCGCTGGATGGCGTCGATGCCACACGCCTGCTTGCCGAGCAAAGCCAAACAATGGGCCAATACCAGGAATACCAGGCGCGCCAGCGGCAATTGCAGGACGAGATCATCCGTCGACGGGCTGAACTGCAGACCACCCAGGAGCAGGTCACCAAACTCGAACAGACCGCGCCCATCGCCCGCCAGCGCGCACAGGACTATCAGAGGCTGGTGAAAGAGAACTTCATTTCCCAGCACGGCTATCTGGAACGCGAGCAGGCGCGCATCGAACAGGAGCAGGATCTCGCCAGCAGTCGATCAAAATCCGTGGAAATCCGTGCCGCGTTGACTGAGGTACAACAACAGCAGGCCACCCTCGCCGCCGAAACCCGCCGCCAGCTGCTGGATCAACACAACCTGGCCGCGCAAAAGGCTGCGTCACTGGAGCAGGAATGGGTCAAGGCTGACCAGCGTGGCCGCCTGATGCGCATGATTGCACCGGTGGCTGGCACTGTTCAGCAACTCGCCGTCAGCACGGTGGGCGGAGTGGTCACCCCAGCCCAGCCCCTGATGGTGATTGTCCCCAAAGACAACGTGCTAGAAGTCGAAGCCATGCTGCCCAACAAGGACATCGGCTTCGTGAACCCCGGGCAGGATGCCGAAGTGAAAGTGGAAACCTTCCCCTTCACCAAGTACGGCACGATCCACGGCAAGATTACCCAAGTGTCATCCGACGCGATCCAGGACGAGAAGCTTGGGCTGATTTACTCGACCCGGGTGAAGCTCGCCAGGGACACGATCCGGGTGGAGAATAAAACCGTTCGGCTTAGTCCCGGCATGGCGGTGACGGTCGAAGTCAAAACTGGCACGCGGCGGGTGATCGAATATTTCCTGAGCCCGTTGATGCAGGTGACGAGTGAGAGTTTGCGGGAGCGGTGAGAGCTACGTGGCCATAACAAAAGGGGTTCGATGGGCGTTGATATAAAAGCCTTCTCCCACTACAATGCCCGGCTGTTCGAAATGGTTCGGACAAATTCGCACACCTGTCGTTAAAGGGTGGCGGCGCGTTTTAGTAGGCACGCGCCGCTGCTGACGGGTGGAGGCTTAACCCTTTAGGAGTCATCAATGTCCTCAGTCACAATGCGTCAAATGCTGGAAGCCGGTGTCCATTTCGGTCACCAAACCCGTTTCTGGAACCCCAAGATGGCACAGTACATCTTCGGCCATCGCAACAAAATTCACATCGTGAACCTGGAAAAATCGCTGCCGATGTTTCAGGACGCACAAAAATTCGTCCGTCAATTGACTGCCAATAAAGGCACCGTTCTGTTTGTGGGCACCAAGCGTGCCGCGCGCGAGATCGTGCGTGAAGAAGCTGAGCGTGCGGGCATGCCTTATGTCGACAACCGCTGGCTGGGCGGCATGCTGACCAACTTCAAGACGGTCAAGCAGTCGATCAAGCGTCTGAAGGATCTGGAAGTTTCGCTGGCTGAGCCGGGTCGTTTGTCGAAAAAAGAAATCCTCACGGTGCAGCGCGAAGCCGACAAGCTGAATCGCAGCCTGGGCGGTATTCGCGACATGAACGGCTTGCCGGACGCCATCTTCATTATCGACGTCGGTTACCAGAAGGGCACCGTGGTCGAGGCCAAGAAGCTGGGCATTCCTGTGATCGGCGTGGTCGATACCAATAACAGCCCGGAAGGCGTGGCTTACGTGGTTCCCGGCAACGACGACTCGGCACGCGCAATTCGTTTGTATGCACGCGGCATGGCCGATGCAGCACTGGAAGGCCGTGCTCAGATCCTCGGTGAACTCACTGGCGGCGAAGAGTTCATCGAAGTGGAAGAAGAGGAAGGCGGCGTGGCCGCTGAATAAACGCGACGCGCCGTAACATCGCCGGAATAAGTTTCCGGCGATCATGTTTCAAAGGAGGGGCGTTTGCCCCTCTTTGTGCATGAGCTGATCGATTTGCTGAATTTAATTAATAGGGAGTAGGAACATGGCTGAAATCACTGCAAGCATGGTTAAAGAGCTGCGCGAGAAAACCGACGCGCCGATGATGGATTGCAAAAAAGCGCTGTCGGAAGCTGAAGGCGATATGCAGAAAGCGGAAGAAATCCTGCGCGTGCGTTTCGGTAACAAGGCCGCCAAGAGCGCGAGCCGTGTGGCTGCTGAAGGCGTGGTGACCATCGCCATCAGTGCTGACGGCAAGTCGGCTGCGATGATTGAAGTCAACTGCGAAACCGATTTCGTGGCAAAGAACGACGATTTCCTGGCACTGTCCAGCGCCCTGGCAAAAATGGTGCTGGAGCAGAATCCGGCAGATGTTGCTGCGCTGTCCGCGCTGGCTTACAACGGTTCCACGGTGGAAGCCGTCCGTACCGAACTGGTCGGCAAAATGGGCGAGAACATGTCGGTGCGCCGTTTTGAGCGTCTGTCAGGGCAGGGCAAGTTCGCCAGCTACATTCACAGCGGCAAGATCGGTGTGCTGGTTGACGTGACAGGCGATGAAGCACTGGCACGTGATATCGCCATGCACATTGCTGCGTCCAAGCCGAAATCGCTCGATGCCTCCGGCGTGTCGCAGGATCTGCTGGATACCGAGCGTCGCGTCGCAATCGAGAAGGCCAAAGAAGCCGGCAAGCCGGAAGCCATGCTGGAAAAAATTGCCGAAGGCACGGTGCAAAAGTACCTCAAGGAAGTCACGCTGCTGTCGCAGCCCTTCGTCAAGGACGACAAGCAAACCGTCGAGCAAGTGCTCAAGTCGAAGAATTCGCAGTGCCACGGCTTCACCATGTATGTGGTGGGCGAGGGCATCGAGAAGAAAGTGACCGATTTCGCGGCTGAAGTCGCTGCGGCCTCCAAGGTTTAATCGCGATGGCGCAAGCGCGTCGTATTTTGTTGAAGCTCTCCGGCGAGGCGCTGGGCGCCGATGCGTTTGGTTACCACGCAGAGACGCTGGCGGGGTTTGTTGAGCAGATCCGCGAGGTTGTCGCGCTGGGGGTGCAGGTTGGCATCGTTGTCGGCGGCGGCAATCTGTTTCGCGGCGCGACCGGCGCATTGTCCGGTATGGATCGCGCAACGGCCGATTCGATGGGTATGCTGGCGACGGTGATGAATGCGCTGGCGCTGAAAGACGCCTTGTTGCGAGCGGGTGTGTCTGCGCGGGTGCAAACCGCGGTGGCGATCACGCACGTTGGCGAAGCGTTTGAACGCGACACCGCGTTGCGCCATCTTGAGGCGGGCAGTGTGGTGATTTTCGGCGGTGGAACGGGCAATCCGTTTTTTACTACCGACACCGCCGCTGCATTGCGCGGTGCGGAAATCGGCGCCGATTTGCTGCTGAAAGCGACAAAAGTCGACGGCGTGTATACCGCTGATCCGAAGAAAGATGCAGCGGCGACACGCTATGCCACGTTGAGTTTCGACGAGGCAATACGCAACAATCTGGGCGTGCTCGACACGGCTGCATTCGCGTTGTGCCGCGAACAGAAGCTGCCGCTGGTCGTATTCAATATTTTCAAACCCGGCGCGCTCAAGCGTGTGGTGATGGGTGAAGACGAAGGGACGCGTGTTACGCCTTGAGCGCGTTTTACGAAGGAAGGAAAGACAATGGCTGAAATGACGATTGCGGAAATCAAACAGTCTGCCGAGCAGAAAATGGGCAAGTCGCTGGAGGCGTTGAAGAACGATCTGGCAAAAGTGCGCACGGGGCGTGCCCATACCGGCATTCTCGATCATGTGATGGTGGATTATTACGGCAGTCCGACTGCCGTGCCGCAGGTGGCGAACGTGTCGCTGGTGGATAGCCGTACCCTGGGCGTGCAGCCCTATGAGAAAAACATGATCGGCAAGATCGAAAAAGCGATTCGCGACGGCGATCTTGGCCTTAATCCGGCCACGCACGGTGACATCATCCGTGTGCCGATGCCTTCGCTGACCGAGGAGCGTCGCCGCGATCTGATCAAGGTGGTGCGCGCTGAGGCCGAAACGGCGCGTGTCGCGATGCGTAATATTCGTCGCGATGCCAACGGCGCAGTCAAGGACATGGTCAAGGCCAAAACCGCGACCGAGGACGAAGATCGCCGCACCCAGGATGAGGTGCAAAAGCTGACCGACAAATTTATCGGCGATATCGACAAGCTGCTGGCTGATAAAGAGAAAGATTTGCTTGCCGTCTAAGCAAACCCGGCGACCCCGTCCTGCGTGATGACCCGCTCGAAAAAAACGGCCTCAAATGCTGATGTGCCCAGACACATTGCCATCATCATGGATGGCAATGGGCGTTGGGCGAAGCGCCGTCTGTTGCCGCGTGTGGCCGGGCATCGTAAAGGCGTTGAGACACTACGTGACGTGATCCGCGCGTGTGCCGACCGCGGCGTGGCGCATCTCACGGTTTTTGCGTTCAGTTCGGAAAACTGGCGACGTCCGCAGGAAGAAGTCACGTTGTTGATGGAGTTGTTCATGCGTGCGCTGGAAAATGAAGTGACGCGACTGCATGAAAACAATATCCGCTTTCGGCTCATCGGCGACCTTTCCGGGTTTTCCGAACGTATTCAGACCCTGATCCGTGACGCAGAAGCGTTGACCTGCAACAACACCCGCCTGACTTTCACCGTGGCTGCCAATTACGGTGGACGCTGGGACATCGTGCAGGCGGTGAAGAAGTTGATGTCAGTCGGATTGGCCGCAGACGACATCGACGAGGCTGCGCTGGCGCAGCAACTCAGCCTGTCCGATGCGCCCGAGCCGGATTTGTTCATCCGCACCGGGGGCGAAAAGCGCATCAGCAATTTTCTGATGTGGCAGCTGGCCTACACCGAGCTCTATTTCACCGATGCCCTGTGGCCGGATTTCAATGCCAAAGCGCTGGACGAGGCAATCGAGTCCTATCGCACCCGCGAGCGCCGCTTTGGCCGCACCAGCGAACAGGTGCAAGCGGCGTCGTGACGGTTCTTTCGAATACGCCATCCCTGTCACCTCTCGCCCGCCGCGTTTTAACTGCCGCGTTGCTGATGGCGGTGTTCGTGCCTGCCGCCTTGTGGGCGCCGGCGTGGTTGTGGACGGTACTGATGGCGGGCGTGATTGGCGCGGCTGCTTATGAATGGGCGACCCTGAGTCATTTTTCAGCGCGGGCTGCATATCTCTATGCCGGGCTGTTGGCCGCCATCGCGCTGCTCCTGTTCAAGTTTGCCGGCGCAACCTGGCCGCTGTTCCAGAGTGGCCTGATTCTGCTGGCGCTGGCATTCTGGCTCGTGGTCGCGCCATTATGGCTGCTGGGCCGCTGGCAGGCGCCGCAGCTCTTTGTGCGTGCCGTTGTTGGCGTGGTGGTGTTGCTGCCGACCTGGGTGGCGTTGACCTATCTGCATGAGCGTGGCCCGGCTGTCTTGCTGGGTGTGATGGCGGTGGTGTGGATAGCGGATACCGCAGCCTATTTTTCGGGCCGTCAATTTGGCCGTCACAAGCTTGCTCCAGCCATCAGCCCCGGCAAGACCTGGGAAGGTGTGGCCGGCGCGCTGGTTGCGCTTGCGGTATACGCTGTCGTTTTGAGCCAACTTGGCACGATGCCGTTGCTGTCGCTGTTCTTCATGGTCGCTGGATTGCTGTATTTGTCGGTATTGGGCGATCTGTTTGAATCCTGGATCAAGCGTGTTGCAGGCATGAAGGACAGTGGCACGCTGCTGCCCGGTCATGGCGGCGTGCTCGACCGCATCGATGCACTGACCTCCACCCTGCCCATTGCAACCGGTATGTTGATGTGGCTGGAGCATGCAGCATGAAATCAGAACGCAGTCAATCGAGCGAAATGAAACCCCGTGTTCTCACCGTTTTGGGGGCTACCGGCACGATAGGCGTCAACACGCTCGACGTGGTGGCGCGCCATCCTGGTCGCTTCGAGATTTTTGCTTTGACCGGCGCGACACAGGTCGAGCGCATGCTCGAGCAATGTCGTACCCATCGTCCACGCTATGCGGTCATGACCGAAGCGACGGCTGCGGCGCAGCTGCGCGAGCGCGTGGCGGCAGAAAAGTTGCCGGTCGAAGTGCTGGAAGGCTGTGCAGCATTGACTGCTGTGGCAACCGCGCCAGAGGTGGACACCGTGATGGCCGCAATTGTCGGTGCGGCCGGGTTGCCTGCCACACTGGCAGCGGCGCAGGCGGGCAAACGGATTTTACTGGCCAACAAGGAAACCCTGGTGGTGGCCGGCCAGTTGTTCATGGATGCCATCGCCGCCAGTGGTTCAGTCTTGCTGCCGATCGATTCCGAACACAATGCCATTTTTCAGTCGCTGCCGCGTGACTTCAACGGCGATTTCCAGCAGGCTGGCGTGAAATCGTTGTGGCTGACGGCATCGGGTGGTCCGTTTCGGACCTTGTCGGCGGATGCGATCGCCGCTGCCACGCCGGCACAGGCTGTGGCACACCCCAACTGGGTGATGGGCAAGAAAATCTCGGTCGATTCAGCCAGCCTGATGAACAAGGGGCTCGAAGTGATCGAGGCGCGCTGGCTGTTCAATGCCCGTCCCGACCAGATCAAGGTGGTGGTGCATCCGCAAAGCATCGTGCATTCGATGGTTGAGTACGCCGATGGCTCGGTGCTTGCCCAGATGGGAACCCCCGATATGCGCACGCCGATCGCCTATGCGCTGGGTTTCCCGGAGCGGATTGAGGCGGGTGTCTCGGCGCTTGAGCTGATGGGCAAACAGTTGACGTTCGAAGCACCCGACACTGGCCGTTTTCCCTGCCTGCAATTGGCATTCGACGCACTGGGCGCGGGAGGCAACGCGGCTGCGGTGCTGAACGCAGCCAATGAAGTCGCGGTTGCACGCTTTCTTGACGGCGCGATTCCCTTTAACGCGATTGCCGCCAGCATTGCGCACTCGCTTGACACGCTGGCGGGCGGCGCGGCTGACACGCTGGAAGAACTGCTCAACGCGGATCAGCAAGCGCGCAGCGTGGCTGAAACCTATCTGAGCCAAAAACACCCATGAGCTTTCTGCATACCCTTTTGTGGTTTCTGGTCGCCATCGGCGTGCTGGTGGTGGTGCATGAGTTTGGCCATTACCTTGCCGCACGGCTGGCGGGCGTCAAGGTGCTGCGGTTTTCGGTTGGCTTTGGCAAACCCTTGTTCAGTCGCCGCTTCGGCCCGGATCAAACCGAATGGAGCCTGTCGCTGCTGCCCTTTGGCGGCTACGTCAAGATGCTCGATGAACGCGAGGGCGACGTGCCTGCGGCAGAAGCCCATCGCAGTTTTAACCGCGCTACGGTGTGGCGTCGCATCGGCATAGTCATAGCCGGACCGCTGGCCAATTTCCTGCTCGCCATCGTGTTTTACTGGGCACTGTTCCTGCATGGCTTGCCTGCGATGAAACCGTTGATCGGCGAACCGCCTGCTGGTACACCCGCGGCGCACGCCGGCCTGACGGCGGGCGACGAAATCCGCCGTATCAACGGCACCGACACGCCTTCGTTTCAGGATGTGCGCCTGACCCTGTTACGGGCAGGCGTGGCTGGCGAGTCGGTTACCCTTGAGCTGGTTGGTGGCCGCAGCGTGCAACTCGATGCGCCTTCGATGCAGAATGAAAATCTCGATCAGGACACGTTGCGCCCGCTCGGAATTGTGCGTTTCGACCCTGAAATCGAACCGGTGATCGGCAAACTTTCGCCCTATGGCGCCGCCTCGCGTGCAGGATTCCAGACGGGCGACCGGCTGCTTGCAGTCGATGGCAAGCCCGTCGCGAACTGGCAAGGGTGGGTAGAAGTGATACGACAGCATCCTGCCAAATCCTTGCGCATCGAATATCAGCGGCAAGGGCGGTCTGGCGTGTTGACTGTCACCCCCGATGCGGTGGAGGAGGCCGGACAGCGTGTCGGGAAAATCGGCGCTGGCCCTCAGGTCGACGAAGCCGTCTTTGCCAGCCTGATGACCGAAGTGAGCTACGGTCCGCTTGAAGCGCTGTGGCAGGGCGCAGTCAAGACCTGGGACATGAGCGTGTTTACGCTGGAGATGATGGGGCGCATGGTCGTCGGTCAGGTGTCATGGAAGAACCTCTCCGGCCCGCTTACCATTGCCGACTACGCAGGCCAGAGCGCGGCTTTGGGCTGGATCAGTTTTGTCGGCTTTCTGGCGCTGGTGAGCGTGAGTCTGGGGGTGCTGAATCTGCTGCCCGTGCCTATGTTGGATGGGGGACACCTCATGTATTATGTTGCCGAAGTTTTGACTGGCCGTCCGGTGTCCGAACGCACCATGGAAATAGGCGGCCGGATTGGTATGACACTGCTGTTGCTTCTGATGTCATTTGCGCTTTTCAACGATTTGCAACGCCTGCTTGGCGGATGAAAAAACCCATGCTTCTTAACCGTTTGACGCTTGCGCTTGCTGCAGTATTGGCCGCGCCATACGTGCTCGCCAGCGAGCCTTTTGTAGTCAAGGATATCCGGGTCGAAGGCATCCAGCGCACCGAGGCCGGAACCGTGTTCAGCTACCTGCCCGTCAAGGTCGGCGAGACGATGACCGATGAAAAATCGGCCGCTGCGATCAAGGCGCTGTATGCTACCGGGTTTTTCAAGGAAGTGCGGCTGGAAGCGCGCGATGGCGTGTTGATCGTCACGGTCGAAGAACGCCCCTCGATTGCGAAAGTCACTCTGGTTGGCATCAAGGAATTTTCCGAGGATGACCTCAAGGCCGGACTCAAGCAGACCGGACTGGCAGAAGGGCAAGTGCTCGATCGTTCCCTGGTCGACAAGGCCGAACAGGAATTGCAGCGCCAGTATTACAACCGCGGCAAATATGCAGTCGAAATCAAGACGACCCTGACCCCGCTGGAGCGCAACCGTGTTGCAGTACAGTTCGATGTAGTGGAAGGCGAAAGCGCCAAAATCCAGCAGATCAACCTGGTGGGCAACAAGGCTTTCAGCGAAAAAGAGTTGCTGGGTGAAATCACCTCGACCACGCCCGGCTGGCTGACCTGGTACACCAAGAACGACCAGTATTCCAAAGCGCGTCTGGGTGGAGATATCGAAATCCTGCGCTCGTTCTATCTCAATCGCGGCTATCTCGAATTCAATGTCGACTCCACCCAGGTGTCGATTTCACCCGACAAGCAGGGCATCTACATCACCATCAACGTGACCGAGGGGCCGCAATACACCGTGTCCAGCGTCAAGCTGGCCGGGCAGATGCTGGTGCCCGAAGCCGAGTTGCAGAAACTGGTCACCGTGGAGCCGGGCAAGGTATTCGTGCGCGACCGCCTGACCGAAACCACCAAAAAAATCAGCGAGCGTCTCGGCAATGACGGCTATGCGTTTGCCAACGTCAACGCTGTGCCCGAACTCGACAAGGAAAAGGCAACCGTCGCTTTTACCCTGTTTGTCGACCCGGGTCGCCGCGTGTACGTCAACCGCGTCAACGTCACGGGCAACACCAAAACCCGCGACGAAGTGGTGCGCCGCGAAATTCGGCAAATGGAAGGCGCGTATTACGATGCTGCAAAGATCAACCGTTCGCGGGATCGTTTGAACCGGCTGGGTTACTTCGAGCAGGTCAATATCGAGACGCCAAGCGTGAGCGGCACCACCGATCAGGTGGACGTCAATGTGGGCGTGACTGAAAAGTCGACCGGCAGCATTCAACTGGGCGCCGGTTTCTCGTCGTCCGAAGGGCTGGTCCTCTCCGGGTCGGTGTCGCAGGCCAACGTGTTTGGTACCGGCAATCGCGTGTCGGCGCAACTCAACACAGGCAGCGTCAACACCGTGTATGCGCTGTCATTCGTCAATCCCTATTACACGATTGACGGTATCAGCCTGGGGTATGACCTATACAAGCGCGACGTCGATACCAATTCACTCGACAACGTCAGCGATTACCAAAGCTCGACCCTGGGTGCGGGGGTGCGTTTGGGATTCCCGGTCAACGAGCGTGATTTCATTTCGCTTGGGTTGGTTTACGAGATGAGCTCGCTGACCATCGACCCTGTTGTTCCAGCCGGGCAAGAGCAAACGCAGCAGCAGAAGTTTGTTGACCCTAACAAAACACTCAATAGAAGTCGCGATGACGATACATTGCGCATCGATACCTCATGGGCGCGCGATACTCGCAACAGCTTCTTGTTCCCGACCAAGGGCATGCTGCAGCGAGTGTCGTCCGAGATCGGCACGCCAGTCGGTAGCCTGCAATACTACAAGTTGTCGTACCAGCATCAGCACTATTTTCCGCTGAGCAGCAGCTTCACCCTGCTGTTGAACGGCGAGGTTGGCATTGGAGGTGGTCTCGGAGACGATGGGCTGCCTTTCTTCAAGAACTTCTTTGCCGGCGGCAGCAGCTCGGTACGTGGCTTCAAGCCCGGCACCCTGGGCCCAAAAGATTACAACGGCGATGCGATCGGTGGCGACAAGCGCATGGTGGGCAATGTAGAACTCTTCTTCCCACTGCCGGGGATCAAGGATAACCAGTCCTTGCGCATGTCAGCCTTTGTCGATGCCGGTGCGGCCTATGGTTCGGGTGGCTCAAGTGCCAATGGTCAAAGCACATACTCAGACTTTTCGTTCAATGAAATAGGCGTGTCTGCTGGCCTGGCGGTGTTGTGGGTATCGCCCCTCGGACCGCTCAAGTTCAGCCTGGCGCAGCCGCTGGTCAGCAATCCCGGCGACCAGGAAGAAATCTTTCAATTTACCTTGGGCAATGCGTTCTAAGGGTGTGATTTACGGAGTGTGATGATGAAATTCAATAATCTGGCTGTTTCCCTGGTCCTGGCGTCCGCCTTCATGGCAGCGCCTGCCGTTGCCGAGACAAAAATCGGCTTCGTCAATACCGAAAAACTATTGCGTGAAGCTCCGCTGTCGGTGGCTGCGCAGAAAAAGCTGGAACGTGAATTCGCTACACGACAGCAGGACTTGCAGAAACTGGCCAAGCAGGCGCGTGAATTGCAGGCGCAACTCGACAAGGACGGCGTCACCATGTCTGACAGTGAGCGCAAGTCGAAAGAACGTGATTTGAGCAACCACAGCCGTGAGTTGCAGCGCCAGGAACGTGAGTTTCGCGAAGATCTCAACCTGCGCCGTAACGAAGAACTGGGGCAGATTCAGGAGCGTGCACGCAAGACGATCCAGGAAATTGCCAAGGCCGAAAAATACGACATGATCCTTGAGCAGGCGGTTTATGTGGACTCCAAAAGTGACATCACCGATCGCGTGATGAAAGCGCTGGGTGGGAAGTAAGCACGCCTGATGTCGGTAACGCTGACTGAATTGGTTGTCCGCTTTGGTGGGGAGCTGGTGGGTGATGGCACGCGCGTGATCGTTCAGGTTGCGCCGCTCGAGCGCGCCACGATTGAGGAAATCGGTTTCGTTTCGCAGAGCAAGTATCTGGCTCAACTGGCCAGTACCGGGGCGGGTGCGGTGATTCTGCCGGAGGAAGCGCGCGATGCGACCGACCTGCCGCGCATCCTGACGCCTAATCCCTACTTGTATTTCGCACGCGTCTCGGCGCTGCTGAACCAGCCGCCGCGCCCACCTGTGGGGATTCATCCGGCGGCGACGGTTGCAGCAGATGCGCAAATCGGTGCCGATGCCTGCATCGCTGCGGGCGTGGTGATCGGCAGTGGCGCGGTGATCGGCGCACGCTCGGTCATCAGCGCTAACAGCGTGGTAGGCGACCAGGCGCAGGTGGGAGCCGACTGCCTGTTGCACGCCAATGTCACGGTTTATCACCGCTGTGAAGTGGGCGATCGCGCGATCCTGCATTCGGGCTGCGTGATCGGCTCTGACGGCTTTGGCTTCGCGCCGGATGCGGGTCGCTGGGAAAAAATTCCGCAGATTGGCCGCGTGCTGGTCGGCAATGATGTCGAGATTGGTGCGTGCACCACGATCGATCGCGGCGCGCTCGAAGACACCGTGATTGAAGAAGGCGTCAAGCTCGACAACCTGATTCATGTTGCGCACAACGTGGTGATCGGCGCGCACACGGTGATTGCCGCCTGCACCGGTATCGCCGGCAGCGCAAAAATCGGCCGCCATTGCACCATCGGCGGGGCAGCGATGATATTCGGCCACATTGAAATTGCCGACGGCACGCGTATTTCGACCAATACCCTGATTACAAAATCCCTGCCCAAAGCGGGCACCTACACTTCGGCATTACCGTTTTCCGAACACGAGGTGTGGCAGAAAAACGCTGTGCATATGCGCAATCTCGACAAGCTGGTCAAGCGCATCAAACAGCTTGAAACACGCCTTACCGAACTGGAATGCCAGTCAGAAAGAAAATCATGATCATGGACATCACGCAGGTCATGCAGTATCTGCCGCACCGTTACCCCTTTCTGCTGATCGACAAGGTGACAGAGCTGGAACTCGGAAAAACCATTACCGCGATCAAGAACGTCACCATTAACGAGCCGTTTTTCCCGGGGCATTTTCCCGTTTCGCCCGTCATGCCGGGTGTATTGATTCTGGAAGCGATGGCACAGGCAGCTGCGATTCTGTCGTTCAAGACCAAGAATTACGCGCCGGAAGACATTGGCGTGGTGTATTTCGCCGGCATTGATGGCGCACGGTTCAAGAAACCGGTGCTGCCGGGCGATCAGCTGGTGCTCAAGGTGGCCATCGTGCGCGAGATGCGTGGCATCTGGAAATACACAGGGCGCGCAGAAGTCGATGGCGTGCTGGTTGCAGAAGCCGAGCTCATGGCGACCCTGCGCGACAAGCCCTGACATGGCGACGATTCATCCCACCGCCCTTGTCGCAGCGGGTGCGCGGCTGGCAGACGACGTCGAAATCGGCGCCTACTCGATCATCGGCGAGCATGTTGAAATTGGTGCAGGGACCACGGTCGGTTCTCATGCCGTCATCACTGGCCACACCACCATCGGTGCGCGTAACAAAATTTTTCATTTTGTCTCGCTCGGTGAAGCACCGCAGGACAAGAAATACGCCAACGAGCCGACGCGCCTGGAAATCGGCGATGACAATGTTATCCGCGAGTTTTGCACATTCAACATTGGCACCGTGCAGGATCGCGGCGTTACCACGATCGGCAGCCACAACTGGATCATGGCCTATGTCCACATCGCGCACGATTGCGTGGTGGGCGACCACACCATCTTCGCCAACAATGCTTCGCTCGCTGGACACGCCGAGATCGGTGACTGGGTCATCCTCGGCGGCTTCACCGGCGTGCACCAGTTCTGCAAGATCGGCGCTCATGTGATGACCGGCATTTCCAGTGTGGTGTTCAAGGATATTCCGCCGTTTGTCATGGCCGCAGGCCAGCCTGCAGCGCCGCACGGACTCAATAGTGAAGGTCTGAAGCGGCGTGGCTTTTCGCCCGAGTCGCTGTCCGCACTGAAGCGCGCCTACAAGATTCTCTACCGCGAAGGCAACACGATTGCCGAAGCGCAGGCCAAGCTCGAACCCGAGGCGGCCAGCCATGCCCAAGTCCGGCAGCTACTCGATTTCCTCGCGCGCGCCGAGCGCGGCATCATCCGTTGATGGATATCGGGCTGGTCGCTGGAGAAGCCTCCGGCGATCTTCTCGGCGCGCATTTCGTCAACGCCCTCAAACAAGCCCATCCTGATTTGCGTGCTGCAGGGATTGCCGGCCCCAAGCTCGTTCAGGCAGGCGTCGAGGCGATCTATCCTAGCGAAAAACTGGCGGTCAATGGTTATGTTGAAGTGCTGCGCCATCTGCCGGAACTGCTGTGGATCCGTTCGCGCATCACCCGCCATTTCCTGAGCGAACGGCCGCGCGTCTTCGTCGGCATCGATGCGCCGGATTTCAATTTCGCGCTGGAAGCCAGGCTCAAGCAGGCCGGCATTCCGACCGTGCATTTCGTCAGCCCGTCGCTGTGGGCATGGCGGCCGGAGCGCATTCATCGCATCAAGCAGGCGGTGTCACACATGCTGGTCGTGTTTCCGTTCGAGGAAAAGATTTACCAGGATGCGGGCATTCCCGTCACCTATGTCGGGCACCCGCTGGCGGATGTGATCCCGCTCGAGCCTGATGGTGCGGCTGCGCGCGCCACGCTGGCGCTGGCCGCAGGTCCGGTGATCGCCCTGTTGCCGGGCAGTCGCTTGAGCGAGGTGAAGCGGCATGCGCAGCTGATGCTCGACGCGGCGGCGCTGATATTGCAGCGCCATCCCGATGCGCAGTTCGTTCTGCCTGCTGCGAGTGAAGCCACCGCTCAGTTGATCCGTCGCGTGGCGCAGGGGCGGCCTCTACCGTTGCACATCCTGAAGGGCCAGTCGCATGCCGCGCTGGCGGCATGCGATGTGGCGCTGGTGGCGTCGGGTACCGCTACGCTTGAAACGGCTTTGTTCAAGAAGCCGATGGTAATTACCTATCGCGTGCCCGCGCTGACCGCGTACCTGATGCGGAAGAAAGCCTTGCTGCCATGGATCGGGCTGCCCAATATTCTGGCGCGCGATTTCGTGGTGCCGGAACGGGTGCAGGAAGCCGCGACACCAGATAACCTCGCCGCCGACGCACTGGCTTGGCTGGCTGACGAGCCGCGCCGCCAGGCATTGGTTGAAACTTTTCGCGCAATGCATGTGAGCTTGCGGCAGAACGCCAGCGCACGCATCGCCGGCGCGCTTGAACCGTATCTGGTGGACGCATGAAAGCGCCGGTTGTGTTGCATATCGGGCCACTCGGCCTGTGCGGCGTCGATGAAGCTGGGCGCGGACCGTTGGCTGGTCCGGTGATGGCGGCTGCAGTCATGCTGGATCCTGCGCGGCCGATTGCAGGTTTGCGCGACTCCAAAAAACTCAGCGCGGCCAAACGCGAGTTGCTGGCCGACGAGATCCGCTTGCATGCTGCAGCCTGGTGCGTAGCCGAGGCCAGTGTGGCAGAGATTGACCAGTTGAATATCCTGCAGGCTACGATGCTGGCGATGCAGCGCGCCGTTGCCGGGCTGGGCCGTTCGCCGGACGACGTCTGGGTCGACGGCAACCGCTGCCCCAACTGGGCATGGCGTTCGCAGGCTGTGGTTAAGGGCGATGACAAGGTGGCCGCGATAGCCGCAGCGTCGATTCTGGCCAAGACCACGCGCGACCAATTCATGCAGCAACTGCATACGGATTTTCCTGCCTATGGGTTTGCGCAGCACATGGGCTACGGTACCGCTGTACACTTGGCCGCGCTGAAAATGCATGGCGCCTGTCCACATCATCGGCGCAGTTTTGGCCCGGTTAAACTCGCGCTCGATCAAGCCTCACTTTTTTGAAAGGAACCCTCATGCAACTGTCGTATCTGTTTCACGTTCTGGGAATCGTTGTTTGGGTCGGCGGCATGTTCTTCGCCTACATGGCCCTGCGCCCGGTGGCGGCTGCCGTGCTGGAACCGCCGCAGCGCCTGATCTTGTGGGCCGGCGTATTCGGCAAATTCTTCACTTGGGTGTGGGTATCGGTGGCGCTGGTCCTGGCAACCGGCCTGCACATGCTGATGAAACTGGGGGCGGCTACCCCACATTACGCGCTGGCCATGCTGGTGCTCGGCGTGGTGATGATGCTGTTGTTCGCTCACGTGTTCTTCGCACCTTACAAGAAACTCAAGCGTGCCGTGAGCGAGCAGAACTGGCCGGTTGGTGGCGCAGCCCTGGGGCAGATTCGCATGCTGATTGGCATCAACCTCAGCCTCGGGCTGCTGACGATTGCCGTGGTGTTTGTCGGGCGTGCCCTGGCTGGCGCTGCTTAAGGTTCATCCTGCGCCGGGGTGGCCAGCAAGCGCTGTACGGTTTGCTGGATCGCTTCTTGCTGCGCCTCGCATTGCAGTTCGGCATGAAACTGCCCATCGCGATACAGATACAGCGTAGGCAAATGAAAGATGCCGAAATACCGCGCCACACCAGTGGCTTCGCTGACATCGACTTCATGCAGCGCGCTGGCGATCCCCGCTAGCGCTGTCGGCAACAGCTGCTTCCATATTCGACATCCACCGCAGGTGGGTGCACTAAACAGCACCACTGCTACACCAGCAGTTGCCGCAAGGCGCGCATGAAATTCGCCCTCTGCCAGACGTGAAAATGCCACCGGGACGAAGCATTGCGGGCTGGTAGAATCGCGGTTTTCCTCCAGGCTGGCTCTCATGTTGTTTCTTGAATTATTAGGCTATCTGCTGCTCATCCTCGTGGCGGCGGAAATCTTTGTCAACGCGCTTGAACACCTGGGAGAAAAACTGAATATTTCGGAAGGCGTCACCGGCTCGCTGTTTGCAGCAGTCGGTACCGCGATGCCCGAAACCCTGGTGCCCTTGCTGGCGATTTTTGCTGGCAGCGGTAATGCGCAAATGAGTGAAGAAATCGGTGTAGGCGCCATTCTGGGTGCGCCGTTGATGCTGTCCACCCTGTCTGTCTCGTTGATGGGTCTGGCTGTGTTGAGCAAACGTGGCATTCAGGGACACCTGACCCCCGAGCGCAGCGGCCTCAAACGCGACCTCGACTTTTTCCTGATGGCGTTTGTTCTGGCGTTTGTTGCGATGTTCATCCCCCATGGCGAGGGCTGGGTGCGTGCCGCCATCGCGTTTGTCATGGTGTTGATCTATTTCATTTACGTCATGGTGACCCTGCGTGCATCAAGCAAGCTGGTGGCTGAGGGCCATGCCACTGAAGCCGGATCCCCCATGCTGTTGACCCGTCTGGGTTTGCCGCAAAACCTGTTTTTCATCATTGTGCAGCTGGCGCTTGGGTTGGCGTTGTTGGTCATCGGGGCGAAGGGTTTCATTCACGGCGTCGAAGCGGCTGCGCCAATCATCGGCATTTCTGCGTTGCTGTTGTCGCTGTTGATTATCCCGATCGCGACCGAACTGCCGGAAAAAGTGAATTCGATTTTGTGGATCCGCAAGCGCAAGGACACGCTGGCGTTTGGCAACATTACCGGCGCCATGGTGTTCCAGGGCACGCTGCTGCCGGCTATCGGTGTTTCGCTCACGCCCTGGGCACCGCAGAAGGAAGTGCTGCTGGGCGTGGTCGTTACGCTGGTTGCAGCGTTCTGGTTGCGCTGGGCCGCGCTGAATGGCGGGTTGCGCGTGTGGCATCTGTTTGTCAACGGCGCGCTGTATGTTGGCTACCTGACCGCTGTTTTGATCTGAGTGCTGCGATGAGGCAATAAAAAACGGCGGGGTAACCCGCCGTTTTTTATTGTGCTGTTGCCATTTTTCCCTTACATCTTGCGGCGACGCGCGGCAAAGCCAACCAGTCCAAGCCCTGCCAGCAGCATGGCCCAGGTATCGGCTTCCGGCACCGGCGTGACTTGCCAGCCGATGTCCTGCATCGCAGCAAAATCCAGCTCGGTGAAAGATTTGCGGGTGCCGTTGGACAGGCTTGGGGTCATCGCGGCTTCCTGACTGACGCCATTGACCAGGCTCAAGGTGCCTGATGCCCAGTGGCCCTGGTCGCTGTTCAGGGCGATTGAGCCCGCTTCCGCGCCAACAAAAATACCGGTGCTGATGAGGTTGCTGAACGCATCCGAACTGCCAAAACCAAGCAAATGCGCCAATTCGTGAACGGCAACCGAATAGAAATCGTATTCGTTGCTGTCCAGGCCGGCGGTGGTGGTACCGAAATGCCAGTTGGTGCCGGCGGAGTCAAAACTGATGGAACCGCCCCAGGGTGCAACGTCAATTGCGTCTGCACCGCTCACGTCACCCTGGCCGCGCTGCGAAGCATCGCTGCAAAAGCTGCCGATGCCCGAACAAGTGTAGCCCCCACCGCCTCCCACGCCGAGGGTGTTGGCGCTGAAGTTGTAGCCACCGGCATACACGCGGATCACGTTGGTGGCGAAGGAATCATTGTTGTTGCTCAGTGAGGCGTTTGGGTCGGCAGGGTTGAAATAAACCGGGTCGAAGCTATTTTGTCCGGAGGAGGTGATGGCGGTGAGCGAGTCGGCAAAGCGGCTTTCGAACACGCTGGCAGCGGATTCCAGCACGGATATGCGGCTGGCATCGCTGAAAAAGTTGTTGGTGTCGTAGCTGAAGTCGAACTGGATGTCGATGTTGGCTTGAGCCTGCGTGCTCAGAGCAATCAGCAGTGCAGCAGAGAGAGGACGAATAATCATGGGGTTCACGCTCCAAATTCAAATAGGGATGAAAGTCGGTTCTTGTTATTGAATCTTGTTATTGGATGTTGCCCACCGTGCAGAATCATAACGCAGAGGCAACTGCACTGAGTGTTCCAGCTCAAGATGACAGGCCAGTGACTGCAAACCCATGCTCACGCGGAATTTTTTGTTGGAGGCTCGTGGCGAAATGGCGTGTCCAGTTCGTCCATGTAATGGCTAATGGCGTCGGTTTCGCGTTCCAGAAAACGGTCGACTGCATCGCGGAATTCAGGGTTTTCCAGCCAGTGCCAGGAGTGCGTGGCGGTGGGGACGAGGCCGCGCGCGAGCTTGTGTTCGCCTTGCGCGCCGCCTTCGAATACCTGCAGCCCCTTCGCAATCGCATACTCGATGCCTTGCTGATAGCAGGTCTCAAAGTGCAGACCGGGCACATATTCCAGCGTGCCCCAGTGGCGGCCGTATAGCCGCTGGCTGTCCTTGATGCAGAACGAACAGGCAATCGGCTCGCCCTGCCGGTCGGCGATGATGAGGACCAGGTTCTCGGGCATCGACGCGCGGATGGCGGCAAAGAATGCGCGATTGAGGTGCGGGTCGCTACGATGGCGGGCGTAGGTGTCGGCGTAGCAGCGATAGAAATGATCCCAGTCGGCGTCGGTGCTTTCCGTGCCTTCGACCCAGCGGAAGGTGACGCCTGCGGCGGCAAGTTTTTTTCTTTCCTGGCGGATTTTCTTGCGCTTGTCGTGCGTCATCACGGCGAGAAACGCCTCGAAATCGGCGTAGCCTGCGTTGTGCCAGTGAAACTGGAACCCGCTGCGGTGCATCAAGGGAGTTGCCTGCAGCGTGGCGTGATCGGGCTCGGTGGGAAACAGGATGTGCAAGGACGAGAAATTCAGATCCTGCATCAGCTTGAGCGCGGCCTGGATCAGTGTGCCGCGGTCGGCGTCGTTTCTGGCCAAGAGGCGTGCGCCGGGCACCGGCGAAAAAGGCACGCAACTCACCAGTTTGGGATAGTAATTCAGCCCGTGGCGGCGGTACGCATCGGCCCATGCCCAGTCGAACACGAACTCGCCCCAGGAATGATGCTTGATATAAAGCGGCATCGCAGCATCGAGCCGGCCATCACGGAATAGTGCCAGATGCACCGGCTCCCAGCCGATCTCGGCGCCGACGCAGCCTGTGGTTTCCAGCGCGTGCAAAAAAGCATGGTGCAGAAAAGGCGAGTCGCCTGCCAGCTCGTCCCACGCCGCCGGATCCAGATCGGCCATGCGTGGAATCACGCGAATGACGGTTTCTTTGGCTTCCGCATCGGCGGGCTTTGCTTCAAAATGCGTGTTTTGGCGAGCTTCCATCAAACATGAACCTGCACGAGTACCAGGCCAAACAAATATTGCGATCGGGCAACATTACCACGCCGCGCGGCATCGCTGTGGCGAGCGCGGATGCCGCCGTCGCTGCTGCGGTTGAACTGGGCGGCGCGGCTTGGGTGGTGAAGGCGCAGATCCACGCGGGGGGGCGAGGCAAGGTCGGTGGCGTCAAGGTCGTGAAAAGCCTCGACGACGTGCGTGCGATGGCGACGAGCCTGCTGGGCACGTTGCTGGTGACCAATCAGAACGCCCCGGACGGCCAGCCGGTGAATCAGGTGCTGGTCGAAGAAACCCTGCCGATTGCGCGCGAGCTGTATCTGTCGCTGCTGGTGGATCGCGAGACCGAGCGGGTGGCCATCGTCGCCTCGGCTGCAGGCGGCATGGATATCGAGGAAGTCGCCCACGCCACGCCGGAAAAAGTCCTGACCGAAATTTGCGACCCGTTGCTGGGTGTGCAGGACTTCCAGTGCCGCGCACTGGCATTTGCGCTGGAACTAACGGGCGAGGCGTACAAGGATTTTTGCCGGCTGTTGCCTGCCTTGTATCGCGTCTTCATGGCCAACGACTTGAGTCTGCTTGAGATCAATCCCTTGATCGTCACCAGCGACAATCGCGTGCTGCCGCTCGACTGCAAAATAAGCATCGAAGACAATGCCTTGTACCGCCACAAGGCATTGGCTGCGCTGCGCGACGACAGCCAGATTGACGCCAAGGAAGCCGCCGCCAATGCCGCCAATGTGAACTACGTTGCGCTTGCCGGAAATATCGGTTGCATGGTTAACGGCGCCGGTCTGGCGATGGCGACGATGGATCTGATCCAGCTGGAAGGCGGCACGCCTGCGAATTTTCTCGATGTGGGCGGCGGCGCCACGCCCGAGACGGTGGCGCAGGGTTTCAAGATCATTCTGCTCGACCCCAATGTGCGCGCCGTGCTCATCAATATTTTTGGCGGCATCGTGCGCTGTGATGTCATCGCCGAAGGCATCATTCAGGCAGTCAAAGAGGTTGGGGTGAAAGTGCCAGTGATCGTGCGGCTGGAAGGTACCAACGCCGAACTGGGCCGCACCCTGCTGGCTGAATCAGGCTTGGCGATCCTCGCGGCCGAAAGTCTCACCCAGGCGGCGAAGCTCGCCGTGGAGAAAGCGCAATGAGCATCCTCGTCAACCAATCCACCCAGGTCATCTGCCAGGGCTTTACCGGCAAGCAGGGCAGCTTTCATTCCGAGCAGGCGATTGCCTACGGCACCCGGATGGTCGGCGGCGTCACGCCGGGCAAGGGCGGCCAGACCCATCTCAACCTGCCGGTGTTCAACACCGTGCGGGATGCCGTGCGTCAGACCGGCGCGCAGGCGACGATGATTTACGTCCCAGCGGCGTTTGCGGCCGATTCCATCCTGGAAGCTGCCGACGCCGGCATCGAAGTCATTGTCTGCATCACCGAAGGCATTCCGGTGCTCGACATGCTGAATGTGAAAGCGGCCTTGCGCGCCAACGGCGCCAAGCTGATCGGCCCCAACTGCCCCGGCATCATCACTTCGGGCGAATGCAAAATCGGCATCATGCCCGGCGCGATTCACCAGCAAGGCAAAATCGGCATCGTCTCGCGTTCCGGCACGCTGACTTACGAAGCGGTCTACCAGACCACCCAGCTCGGCTTGGGGCAGTCGACCTGCGTCGGCATCGGCGGCGACCCGATCAAGGGGCTGGATTTCATCGATTGCCTGCAGATGTTCGAAGCCGACCCGCAAACCGAAGCGGTGATTCTGGTCGGCGAAATCGGCGGTAGCCGTGAGGAAGAGGCCGCCGAATACATCCGCTCGAACATGAAAAAGCCGGTGGCGGCCTACATTGCCGGACGCACTGCGCCCAAGGGCAAACGTATGGGCCACGCCGGTGCAATCATCGCCGGTGGCGCGGGCACGGCGGACGCAAAAATCCGTGCACTGGAAGCGGCGGGCGTGGTAATCGCGCAGAGTCCAGCGGGGCTGGGCGAAGCCGTGCAAGCTGCGCTTGCAGCGCGATGAAGCTCGCCCCATGAAACTCGCTATCGCCCAACTCAACCTGATTGTCGGCGACATTGCCGGCAACACCGCGCAGTTGCTGACCGCTGCGCGCGAAGCGCAGGCGGCAGGTGCCGCCTTGCTGCTGACCCCGGAAATGTCGATTTGTGGTTACCCCGCGGAAGACCTGGTGTTGCGGGCAGATTTTTGCGCAGCCTGCGAGGCGGCGCTGAATCAGATTGCTGAAAATGCACCCCCCGGGCTTGCACTGATCGTGGGCTATCCCGAGCGCAGCGATGGCGGTTTGTATAACGCTGTTGCGCTGGTTCGTGGCGGCAAGGTCGAAACGGTGTATCGCAAGCATCATCTGCCGAATCATTCGGTGTTTGACGAGCAGCGGGTGTTCGACAGCGACGATATGCCCCATGTGTTTGCCTGTGGCGGCCTCAATTTCGGACTCAATATCTGCGGCGATATCTGGGAGCCGGGACCGGCTAAATGGGCGAAAGAAGCGGGTGCGGACTGGTTGCTGGTGCCAAATGCATCGCCCTTTCATTTGGACAAGCAACGCGAACGCTACGCGGTGGCGCGTTCACGTCAGGCCGAGTCGGCCATGCCCATCGTGTACGCCAATCTGGTGGGTGGACAGGATGAACTGGTGTTCGACGGCGCGTCGTTTGTGCTGGACGCCGAGGGCGAAGTGGTGGCGCAACTGCCTTGCTGGCAGGCAGGGCTGTTCTATCTGGAACTCGACAGCCATACCGCGCAAGGCGAGCAGTGCGCACTGCCATCCGAGGATGCGGCGGTCTATGACGCGCTGGTGCTGGCGGTGCGCGACTATGTTGGAAAAAATGGATTCAAGGGCATTCATCTCGGTTTGTCGGGCGGCATCGATTCTGCGCTGACGCTGGCGATCGCGGTCGATGCGCTGGGCGCGGACAAGGTGCATGCGGTGATGATGCCGTCGGACTACACCGCGGACATCAGCGTGGAAGATTCGCGCGACATGGTGCAGCGGCTCGGTGTGCGCTATTCGGAAATCGCGATCAAGCCAGTGTTCGATGCTTTTTTGGCGCAACTGGCAGGTGAGTTTGCGGGGCGGGCGGCCGACACCACGGAAGAAAATCTGCAGGCAAGAACGCGCGGCACCTTGCTGATGGCGTTGTCGAACAAGTTTGGCACCCTCGTGTTGACCACCGGCAACAAGAGTGAAATGGCGACCGGCTACGCCACGTTATATGGCGACATGGCCGGCGGTTTTGCCGTGCTGAAGGACGTGGCGAAAACGCGGGTGTTCCGGTTGGCCAATTACCGCAATGGTTTGTCCGAGATCATTCCGCAACGCATCATCGACCGCCCACCGTCGGCTGAATTACGTCCCGACCAGACCGACCAGGACAGCTTGCCACCGTATGCAATGCTGGATGCGATACTGGAGGCTTATGTCGAGCGCGACCTGTCGGCATGCGATATTGTCGCGCTGGGATTTGATTCGGCTACGGTGAAACGTGTGATCCGCATGGTCGATCTTGCCGAATACAAGCGCCGTCAGGCTGCACCCGGTCCACGCATCACGCCGCGTAATTTTGGTAAGGATCGTCGCTACCCCATTACCTCGAAATATCGACCTGAAGGAGTTTTATCGTGAAAAAAATCGAAGCCATCATCAAACCATTCAAACTTGATGAAGTGCGTGAGGCACTGTCGGAGATTGGCGTGACCGGCCTGACTGTCACCGAAGTCAAGGGATTCGGCCGGCAAAAAGGCCACACCGAGCTTTATCGTGGTGCGGAATATGTGGTGGACTTTCTGCCCAAGGTAAAACTAGAGATCGTCATTGCCGACAACCTGGTTGATCGCGCAATCGAAGCAGTCATCACCGCTGCGCGCACCGGCAAAATCGGCGACGGCAAGATTTTTGTCACCAATATGGAACAGGTGATACGGATACGTACCGGTGAAACGGGCGAAACGGCTATTTGAACCGTCGCCGACGTTTGATTACCAGAGGCTATACCAGGGGCGGCCTTCGAGATTGATGCCCTTGGCGTATTGGCTGTTCGGGAAGTTGAGGTTCAACACGCGCAAGGTATCGTCGCGCAATCCCGTAAGCTGCAGTTTGTCGTAGGACACCACCATGATCGCCAGGGCTTCTTCCAGCGCAGGCGCATCGGGGTAGTTTTTCAGCACTTCGCGGGCGCGGTTGGCCGCGGCCACCCAAGCTTCACGCTTCATATAGTATTTGGCGACGTGGACTTCGTTGCTGGCCAGTGCATTCAGCAGATAGTTCATGCGGGCGCGCGAATCAGCCGCATATTTGCTGTCTGGAAAGCGGGTGACCAACTCCTTGAACGAGATGAAGGCATCACGCGCGGCCTGGGGGTCGCGCTCGCTCATGTCTTGCTCGACCAGGTTGCCCAGCAGGCCCAGATCGTCATTAAAATTCGCCAGGCCCTTTAGATAGTAGGCGTAATCGACGTTAGGGTGGTTGGGGTGAAGTTTGATGAAGCGGTCGCATGCGGCAATGGCGGAAATCGGTTCTTTGTCCTTGTAGTAGGCATAAGCCACTTCCAGCTGCGCCTGCTGCGCGTAGCGGCCAAACGGGTAGCGCGACTCCAGCGTTTCAAATAACTTGACGGCACGCTCGTAGTTGCCCTCGTTGAGATTATCCTTGGCTTCTGCATAGAGCTTTTGTGCAGACCAGCCCGAGGTTTCATCCTTGACCTCTGGCAGCCCGCTGCAGCCGCCTAAAGTAAGCGCAACGGCGAGTATCACGCCACCGAGCGCCCTGTTAAATGTAGTAGAACCGGATAAATCTTGCTTAAGCATGGGAAAAGACACAGAAAATTCGTCTGATGATTATAAGGGATTAAGCGAAGACAGCGTTCGCGAGCTGGTGATTCCGAACGAGCAGGGCGGTCAGCGCCTGGATCAGGCATTGTCGGCTTTGTTGCCGGAGTTTTCACGCAACCGCATCCAGAACTGGATCCGCGCACGCAAGATCGAGGTGGACGACGCCTTCCCCTCGACCAAGATGAAGGTGTTTGGCGGCGAATCGGTACGGGTGGAAATCGAAAGTGATCCCAATGCCACACCGGATGCGCCGGAAGCCATTCCGCTCGACATCATCCATCAGGACCCCATGTTGCTGGTGGTCAACAAACCGGTTGGGCTGGTGGTGCATCCGGGTAGCGGCAACCGCAACGGTACGCTGTTGAATGCGCTGCTGCACTGGGTGCCGCAGGTGGCTGAATTGCCGCGTGCCGGTATCGTGCACCGGCTGGACAAGGACACCTCGGGGCTGCTGGTTGTCGCCAAAACCCTGCCAGCGCACACCGATCTGGTGCGTCAGCTACAGGCACGCACGGTCAAACGCGAATACCTGGCGCTGGTGTATGGCGAGGTCGATCATGATGGCACCGTCGACGAGCCGCTGGCGCGCGATCCGCACAACCGCACCAAGCGCTGTGTACACAGCATGGGCAAGCAGGCCATTACCCACTATGAAGTAGTCGAGCGTTTTCCGTCCAATGTCACCCTGTTGCGCTGCAAACTGGAAACCGGACGTACGCACCAGATCAGGGTTCACATGCAGCATATCGGTCATCCCCTGATAGGGGATGATGTTTACAGCGCCAGCCGCCGCAGCCACTTCAAGATCCCGTTCCCGCGCCAGGCGTTGCACGCCGAGCGTCTGGGGCTGATTCATCCCTTGTTCAAGGATCTGGTGCAATGGGAATGTTCTTTGCCACCCGATTTCGAGTCGCTGCTCGCGGCCTTGCGCGAAGATGTTCCCTGGGCCGGCTAAGCGCTTGCTGGCGTTTTGATGATTGTTCCCGACTGGCCTGCGCCTCCTCACGTTAAAAGCCTGATGACCACCCGCGAGAGCGGGGTCAGCCAGGCGCCGTGGGCCAGCCTCAATCTGGGCGATCATGTGGGGGATGATCCGGCCCATGTGGCGGCCAACCGCGCGCACTTGCGCCGCGCGTTGCCGTCCGAACCCGGCTGGTTGAAACAGGTTCATAGCGCAACGGTGGTTGAAGCCGGGCTGAACGTGCCCGAGGCCGACGCGGCATTCAGCCGCCAGGCCGGAACGGTGTGTGCGGTTCTGACGGCGGACTGCCTGCCCGTCCTGTTTTGCGACCGTGCAGGCAGCGTGGTTGCCGCCGCTCATGCAGGCTGGCGGGGGCTGGCAGAGGGCGTGCTGGAAGCGACCGTGGCGGCGATGCAGGTGCCGCCGAGAGAGGTTCTCGCCTGGATGGGCGCCGCTATCGGCCCGCAGGCATTCGAAGTGGGCGATGAGGTGCGGCAGGTGTTTGTCGCGCAG
>Ga0208375_1000976_pt1 | contig 35380 bp, 29 predicted proteins | sample RifOxyD1_FD_184038 | JGI IMG/M metagenome (GOLD analysis project Ga0208375, IMG submission 184038) | Soil microbial communities from Rifle, Colorado - Rifle Oxygen_injection D1 (SPAdes) | ecosystem: Environmental > Terrestrial > Deep subsurface > Rock core/Sediment | place: Rifle, Colorado... | reverse complement strand
GAGCTTCAATTGCTTCACGAGAAGTATCTTTCACAGTATCAGCTACAGCTACAATTCCTAAGATTTTTTCTTTGGAAGCCAAAATCATGGCTGTTTTTCCTTGTTCTTCCAAACGCTCTAATTTTCGGTTAATTCGCCCTACCTCAAGTTGAGCAATATCTTCAATAAGTTTTCTATTTCCCATAAAATAAACACTTCCATTAACTACTCCTTGTACACCATGTCCGGGAATGGCTTTGAACTCTTCGACTTCGCTCATGGTGTAATTTTCTTCTTCGGAATAATTTACAATTGCCTCAGCTAAAGGATGTTCAGAAGATTTTTCAAGTGATGCTGAAATTTCAATTACATCATCTTCGTTAGTTTCAGAAAAACTTAAAACATCTGTTACCACTGGTTTACCGTTTGTAAGTGTTCCGGTTTTGTCAAAAACCACTGCGTTAACTTTACATGCTCCTTCCAAAGGTTCTCCGCCCTTAATAAGTATTCCTTGTTCAGCGCCCTTACCTGTTCCTACCATCAAAGCTGTAGGAGTTGCCAGTCCTAATGCACACGGACAGGCGATAACAATAACTGCTGTAAAGGCCATAAGAGCAAAAGAAAGAGAAGCACCAAGAACCAAATACCAAATTCCAAACGTTAAAAAGGCAATACTAATAACAACTGGAACAAAATAAGCTGAAATTTTATCTGCAAAAGCTTGAATGGGTGCTTTGGATCCCTGTGCCTCTTCAATTAGTTGGATAATTTGGGCAAGTGCAGTTTCAGAACCAACTCGAGTAGCCATAAATTCAAAACTGCCTGTTTTGTTAATTGTTGCTCCAATTACTATATCACCAATATTTTTTTCAACCGGTAAACTTTCACCTGTAAGCATGGACTCATCAACAGCTGATGCCCCTTTTATAATTTTTCCATCAACAGGTACTTTTTCACCGGGACGAACCAGGATAATATCGCCGTTTACTACCTGTTCAATCGGAATATCTTGACTGATTCCATCTTTAATTATTCGGGCTGTTTTAGCTTGTAGTCCCATAAGTTTTTTAATGGCGTCAGAAGTTTTTCCTTTGGCACGTTTTTCCAACCATTTACCCAATATGACAAAAGTAATTAAGAAAGCTGCAGTTTCAAAATATAGTTCTGGAATTTTTTGACCATTGATACCAATTAACGAATTTTTCGTAAAAACATACATTACAAAGTTAATCAACGAATAAAAATATGCAGTTGAGGTTCCTATTGCAATCAAACTGTCCATGTTAAAAGTTTTCATCCGTAATGCTGACCACATGCCTTTATAAAATGAAGCGCCAAATATAAATTGTACCGGAGTAGCCAAAATTAAGGAAATGATTCCAATAAAGGGAGTTAAGAAGACTCTGCCGGGAATCCAAGAAAAAAAATCAAACAACATAAAAAACAGCATTGGGGAACTCAAAATAAAACTGCCTAAAAATTTGTTAAACAAGGTTTTAATTTCTCTGTGTCGCTTTTTACGTTCCAATTCAGGATCCTCTTGTGTATTGTAATTTGCTTTATATCCGGCTTTTTCCACAGTTTTGACAAGATCGTCAATTGAAGATTTATTTTCATCAAAAACAACACTGGCTTTTTCTGCAGCAAAATTTACATTTGCTTCTTTGACACCATTAACTTTTTTTAACGACCGTTCAATAAGTCCGGCACATGATGCACAGTGCATACCAGTAAGACTTAATCTAATACGTTTGGATGTTTCTTTTGAAATATTTTTATTGTTCGAGCGAGTCGAATACGAATCGAGAACTTTATCATGATTTAGATCATTTCTCGAATCAGTCGCTAACGCTCCTTCTCTCGAAGAATAAAAACCATTAGTAATTCCATTAATACCTGTAGTGAGCTTTGCCGAACTATGCCCGTTAGTATTGGTGGTGAGCGTGGTCGAACCATTTTGAGGGACTTTCGAATTGAATATTTCAATCATACCAAAGCTATTAACCAATTGACCAACTTTTTCGGGAGAACCTAAATCTTCTTTATGAGCAGATATGACAGTTTTTCTGTCATTTTTTATAGCTCCGTCAAAATATGCTGTGCCATTTTCGTTTTGCAGAATTTTACCTTCAGCTTTAATGTGAGATTCAAACTGAATTCTCATGGGTTTAGTGCTTAACTGATTCTTCAAAGTGACAATTGATGTCTTATTTGTTATGGGTAGAACAAGATCAGATAAAGTTGCTTGGTATCCGGCTCGTTTGACTGCGTCAATTACTGTGTCAACCGGTGTTAAACCAGTATCAAGCATAAGTTCTGCTTGACCATTTTTTGCACTTACAAAAATGTCAGATACTCCAACAGTTTCTTTTAATTCTTCGCTGATCAGTTTTTCACATGATGCACAATGCATGCCATCTATTTTTAATGTAATCGGTTGTTTCATATAATTCTTTCCAGTCTGCCCTCAGGCATGTCTTATGTAACAGAAATAACTGTAAAGTCGGTCCCTGCAAGTGATTCCTGAAGTGTTTCTTTTGTATAAATTTCACTGGAAACTATTTGCATTTTTCCACTCATGTCTTTTGCTATTACGTCTGTAATTGTCGGTAGTTTTTCAAATTTTCGTTTAATCAATTTAATACAAGCTTCACAGGTGATTCCTTTTATTTGTATTGTTTGCATAGATTTTTCCTTATTTTTACATGATCCCTCGCTAAAGCTTCGGGATTAATTCGACTAATTAAAAATTCTGCATTTCATTTGAATTTTTTATCAAGATCCTTCGGTTTAAACCTCAGGATGATCTGTTAGATCACTTTTATACTTCCTCGCGGCACTCCCATTGCGCAAGTGATAGGAAAACTACCACTTTTATCAGGTGTAAATTCAAATATTAAAGTTTTACCTTTTTCCAAAAATTGCGGTTGGGTAATCCGAGGAATCATTACAGTACTCATGCATCCGAAACCCTCATCTTTAACATCAATCTCAAACCGAACAGGTTTACCTTTGTTAACAGAAAATGTATTGGGACTGATGTCGTTTACAGTTGTATATACTGCTTTAATAATTTGCACATCGTCGCTAACTACAGCTGGTAAAGGAGTAGCATTAGTGTCAATTGGTTTGTTAACACCTCCACCGCAACCGCAACCACCGCTTCCAGCACCGCATGAACCAGCTTGCGGATTAGCTGCAATAGTAGTATCTGTCCCTGTTACTTGTGCTGCTGCGGCAGTAGGATTGCCATTATTTTCAATTACCGTAAATGACCCCCGATACATACCCATCATACAGGAGAAAGGAATATTACCAGTTTCTTTTGGTGTAAATTCAAATATATTTTCACCAGGCTGCAATACTGTTCTGACGCCAATTTTTGAAGCTAAAATGCTGGCTGAACAGGAACCTGGATCTTCTGATGTTATAATCCATTTAACCGGAACACCTGCTTTAATCGTGAAAGAATTGGGTTCATAACCATAACTTGTTTGTTTCATGCGGACAATCTGCAAATTGCCTTCCTGAGTTACATTACTATTATTGTTAGTAACGGCTAATGCATTATTACCGATATTGATTAAAGAACTAAAATCCCATCCAAGCAAATTTAACCCATTATTTAGATTGAATAATGATAAAGCCACAACTATCACTCCGGCAAACTTAAAAAACTTTTTAGCAAATACGCCTTTAACAAGTGACGTAATTCCACCAATACCTAAAAGTCCGGGAGCAGTACCTATGGCAAACATACCCATGATAGCAGCACCAGCGAGTAAATTACCGGTCGAAATTGCATACAACTGCATGGCCTGTGTAAAACCGCAAGGCAAGAAAAAAGTGGTGGCACCCAAAATAAATGCGTTTTTATGACTGTATTCTTGATTTTGCCGGTCCTTAATGCCAATCATTCTGGCAATGCCTGCAGGTAACGTCAATTTGAAATTTTCCAAACGGGGAAATAAACCTGTAAGCTGTATGCCCAAAGTTAACATAACTAATGCTACAGCCAGAGTCATCAAACCTAAGGAAAAACCGGAAAATTGAAATATAGAGCCTAGAAGTCCGATAATTCCGCCAAAAAATACAAAAGAAGTAATTCTTCCGGCATTGAAAAATAAGTGAGGCTTAAATTTTTGTAAGCCCGAAGCAAGAGGATGAATTTCGGAAAATCTGGCTGATACTCCAAGAATTAAACCGCCGATAAGCGCCATGCATGTGGAAAAACCGGCTGTTAATCCGATCATCACAACAGTAACTAAATTTGTCGGCTGAGAAATATTAGTTGTAAGTAGTTTAGACAGTCCTAAAATATCAACGCCTAAATATATAACAGCTAAGGCAAATAACGCGTAAAATATATCGAGATAGTCATCAAAATTATTAGAAAACCAAGGTTTACTTTCATTAAATCCTACTTCATATCCGGCTTTTTTAACTGCAGTCTCAACATTCGTCGCATTAAGACTATTTTCGAAATGAACAATTGCACAAGCTTTTTTTTCGCTAACTTCAACTTTGGTAACTCCGGGTATTTGGGTTAATTCATCTTCGATTAATAACTCGCATGATCGGCAGTGCATGCCTTTGATAGGAACTATAGTTTTTTGCATATAAAAGTATCCTATCAACAACAAGATTAAGATTTGATGAATAATACATGAGGAGTTCTTAATCCTTAGGTTACACTCATGATTAACCCTGAGTAAACCGAATGGGTTAATGAATTAAAGGGAAAACAGCCGTTATAGTAACACCTTTACCATGATTATTTTTTACAGTCAGTTTACCTTTATAGGTCGTAATGATTGAGTAAGCGATTGCCAGACCTAAGCCGGAACCATCTATTAGTTGCGATTTTCTTCCTCTGTAAAAGCGTTTAAATATATGTGGTATATCAACATTTGAGATACCTTCCCCAGTGTCTTTAACTTTAACAATGACGGTATTTATGTCATTAGTTAATGATAAAACAATCGTGCCATTTGGAGTGTATTTAATTGCATTATCAACGATATTTAGAAGTGCACGAAGTAATTTATCCCGTTTACCTGCAACTAAAAGATTTTTAGTAATGTGCTTGGTTATGGTTAATTTCTTAGTTTCAGATAGCTTTATTGCAATTTCATATAGTTCTTCCGTAAGATCAGACAGGTTGGTTGTTTCTGTATTTAATTGTGTTTTATCCGCTTCAGACCATGCCAATTCAAGTACGTCTTTAACAATATTTGTCAGATGTTGATTGTCGACCAATAACTCATTTAAAGTCTTTATGTGTTCTTCATTTGATCTTTGCTTTGACAACATCACCTCAATCATGGTTCTTTGTGTAGCCAGTGGCGTTTTTAGTTCATGAGCTACATCTCCGATAAACTGTCGTTCTCTGGAAAATGCAGTTTCAAGTCTGACAAGTAAATTATTAAAGGTATGTACCAGTGTTTCTATTTCATCATGAGTTTGAGGATTATTTATCCGTTCTTTTAAATTTTTCGATGTAATTCTCTGCATCTGCTCACTAATAGAATCAATTGGCTGCATAGCCCGTTTGGCCAAAATCCAACCACCAAAAATAGTTGGGATTACTATCAAAGCAAAAAGTGAAATAAGATTTGTAAGTAAACTGTTTAAGGATTTTTGAATTACATCAATTGGATGACCCATCATCAGTGTGCCTAATAGTTTATTATCTTTGTATAGCGAAATGAGAATCATGCGTTGTGAAGTGCCAAGGAAATCACGGTTTAAAATTGTTTCCTGATTAGCCTGTTTACTTTGGTTAAATAAGTACGATATATCATTTTGAATTGATTTATATGGATAAGTTGAGTAAAGAATTGCACCGTCTTTATCAGTTATGAATAATAACATTCCTGGAATCACACCAAATTCGTTATACGGAAGAGAGTCAGCAACAAAAATACCACCATTTTCTAATTGTTTTTGAACGTATGATGCAACCTGTTTAGCGTGTGAGGTAAGAATTACGTCGGTATGCTGATATAGTTCTTGTTGGGTGATGATATAGAACGAAACGAAAATAACTGCTATTGATATAATTAGTGCTGTACTATACCAAACCGTAAGTCGAAAACGAATGCTTTTTGTATTCATAATAAGGTCCTTCGACATTGTTCACGATGAAAATGCCTGTTTTATACATTTTCACTTATTTTATATCCTACACCGAAAACTGTATGAATAAGTTTTTTAGCGGTATTTTTATCAATTTTTTTACGTAAATTTGCTAAAAAAACATCCACTACATTACTCATGCCATCAAAGTTATAATCCCACACATGATCTGTAATCATAGTCCGCGTAACAACCTCATCTTTGTGATGAAGTAAAAATTCAAGGATGGCAAATTCCTTGGGAGTTAACACAATGTTTTTACCACCTCGCCCTACAATATGTTTTAAAGGATCAACGGTCAAATCCGCAATAGTAAGTGTAGCGTTAGCATCTCGACTAGTGCGTCTAATATGAACCCGTACCCGAGACCGAAGTTCTAAAAACGAAAATGGTTTTGTCATATAATCATCAGAACCGCTGTCGAGTCCAACTATTTTATCTTCTAGGTTTGATTTGGCAGAGAGTATAAGAATTGGAGTTTTGTGACCCTTTTTACGGATACTTTTAACTACGGTAATTCCATCAATTTTAGGCAGCATGACATCAAGAATAATCAAATCATAGCTTTCAGATTCTGCTAAGTATTGACCTTCTTCACCATCAAAAGCAGTATCAACAGCAAATCCATCTTCTTCGAGACCTTTTCTGATGACATTAGAAAGTCGTTTTTCATCTTCTATTAGAAGTATTCGCATAAGCGGCTTCATTATAACCTTTTTTAATTAAGATTTCATGAAAATTTCTTCATCAATCCTTCAGACTTTCCTAATATATTGTGGAGTACATTATAAGTAATAAAAGATGATAATTATGAATACCCAAACCGATACTCAAGTTAAATCAAATTCAACCCAAAAAGTACTGGGTATTTGTTTGATTATTGCCGCTTTTGCATTTATAGCAATTACGTTTTTTAAAATTTCACCTTTAAATATGCTATTTGCTGGTAGTTTGCTTCTGTGTCCGCTTCTTCATATTTGGATGATGAGAAGCGGAAATCATAAACATTAAGAAAAAAAGGAGGTGATTTTTATGGATTATTATAAAACACCGATTTGAAGATTTACAAAACGTGATGACATATTAATCAAAAGCCTATGTAAGAACACTCTTTGAACATACGAAGGGTGTTCTTTATTTGTTTACTATACATTTATCTTCATAAGATTTTAATTATTAACTTATATAATCAATAAATATCTTATATAATAAAATCATGAAAGAAATAATTTATACCTGCCCCATGCACAACGAAGTGCAAGTAAAGAAACCCGGGAGATGTCCAAAATGCGGCATGACATTAATTCCTGTTGAAAAAGAAATGGAGCATGGAGACATGGAACATAATATTCATACTACTCAACACGTCATGAAACAATTGCCAAAAATACCTACCGGCCATAGTCTTAGCGAAGGATGGTCTTTTTGGAAAAAACTAAAGATGAGCATGACCATGAGTATGGGCATGGAACATGGAGGACTGGCTGGCCGTGAAATGGCAAAGTTGATGGAAGAAGATATTCGAAATAAATTCCTTTTCGCTTTATTTTTTACCATCCCCATTATTTTGTATTCTCCGTTAGGTGAGAAAATTATCAGGGTAAGTTTACCCAGTCCCATTCCGTTACCTTGGTTACTATTCATTTTAACCACGCCCGTATTTTTCTACGCCGGATGGATATTCCTATATTCAACATACAAAGCTCTGAAAGCAAAAATACTGAATATGGCAGTTTTGATCGCAGTGGGTATCACGGCTGCTTACGGGTTCAGTGTTGTTTTAACAATAATAGGAAGTAACGATTCATATTATGAAGCAGCAGCGATGCTGATTACCTTTGTGCTTTTTGGCCATTGGATGGAAATGAAATCCAGACGTGGAACAACTGATGCCCTCCAAGCTTTATTCAATCTTGTTCCTCCCCAAGCTAGACTTTGGAAAAATGGTAAAGAAACAATGGTATCTACGTCAAAAGTTAAACTTGGAGATATCCTCATGCTGAAACCTGGAGATAAAGTACCGGTTGACGGAGAAATTATCGATGGAGAGTCTGCGATTGATGAATCTCTGGTTACTGGAGAATCAATACCAGTGTCTAAAAATATCGGCGATTCTGTCATTGGCGGTTCCATCAATACTTCCGGCTCTGTTAAATTTAAAGCTATAAAAATTGGCGAAGACACAGCCTTGGCACAAATTGTCAAAATGGTGGAAACAGCACAAAATTCCAAAGCTCCAGGACAAAAACTGGCTGATAAATTTGCAAAATATTTAGTTATAGTTGCAGTTGGTGGAGGTTTATTAACATTTGTAGTTTGGTTTTTTATCCTTGGTCAACCCCTGCTTTTTGCACTGACTTTTGCCATCTCAACCGTTGTAATTGCTTGTCCAGATGCTTTGGGACTCGCAACTCCAACAGCTGTAGCAGTAGGTACAGGCCTTGGAGCAAAACACAATATACTTATCAAAGACGCTCCAACTCTTGAGCAAGTATCAAAAATCCAAGCGATAGTTCTTGATAAAACCGGCACATTGACGGAAGGAAAACCTAAAGTGACTGATACAGTAGCAGCTAAAGGTTTTACTGAAGATGAAGTCTTACGACTGGATGCAGCTGCTGAAGCAAAATCAGGTCATCCTTTGAGCAAAGCTATCTTGGAAGAAGTTGGAAGACGTAAACTTATTATTCCAACAATGGTTGAAAAATTTAATTCTATTTCCGGTCATGGAGTTGAGGCAGTTGTGGAAGGTAAACATGTTTTGGTCGGAACCATAAAGCTCATGACTGACCGAAAAATTGATATTTCGTCCGTTCAAAATGACATTGATCGATTATTAATAGAAGGTAAAACACTGATGATTTTGGCAGTTGATGGGAAAATTGCCGGAGTAACAGCAGCAACTGACACAATTAAACCAACTGCAAAAGAAGCAATATTAGCAATGAAAAAGTTAGGGTTGGAAGTCGCCATGATTACCGGAGATAATATGAAGACAGCTGAGGCTATTGGCAAAACATTGAGCATTGACAGGATATTTGCTGAAATATTGCCTGAAGATAAATCAAAATATGTAAAAAAGCTTCAGGATGAAGGAAAATTTGTGGCGATGGTTGGAGATGGTGTTAATGATGCTCCGGCTCTTGCTCAGGCAGATATTGGTATTGCTATTGGAGCAGGTACCGACGTGGCCATTGAAACTGCCAAAGTAGTCTTAATGAAATCTGATCCTGCAGACATAATAAGAGCGATTAAACTGTCTAAAGCTACGGTAAGAAAAATGAAGGAAAATCTTGTGTGGGCTAGCGTGTATAATATACTCGCTATCCCTGTAGCAGCAGGAGTATTATATCCTAGTTTTGGCATTACACTACGACCCGAATTTTCTGCCCTTCTTATGTCAGCATCATCAATTATCGTTGCTATTAATGCAGTTCTTTTGAAAAAGGCGGAAAAAAACTTAATTTCAATTTAACTGGAAGTTAAAAAGTATGAAAACACTTAAAACAATGTAGATAAGATTTTTTAATAAAAGATACTCTTTGAGCATTTTTCTTTAAGGAGCATTTACAACTGTATAAAATATCTGATAAGATTCAAGACCACAATTTTTGTAAAATAAAGTTATGCAAGAACACACAAATAATAAAATATTGAAATTATCATACTTTACTGTAATTTATAACATTATTGAAGGAATTGTGTCTGTTTTATCAGGTTCTTCCCTAAACACTATTTCCCTGATTGGTTTTGGATTTGATAGTTTTATTGAATCTATCTCAGGAGGTATCGTTATTTGGAAAACCAAAAAAGGAGCAGCCAATAGTCATGATGATCCAATTGAGGCAAAAGCGATTAAATTTATTGCTCTCAGTTTTTTTGTATTGGCAGGATATGTATTATACGAATCCATACAGAAACTCCTTAATCATCAAGTGCCACATCAAAGTTGGTTGGGAATTGCAATTGCGGGTATATCAATTGTCGTGATGTTGGGGTTATATTATCAGAAAAAAAGAATTGGAATTGACACTCATAACCGAGCTTTAGTTGCTGATTCCAAACAAACACTGGCCTGCGTATGGTTATCTGTCACTTTATTAATCGGACTGGGTTTAAATTATTTGTTTGGATTATGGTGGACTGATGCGGTTGCAGGTATAATCATTTCGATCTTGTTGTTCAAAGAAGGATACCATATATATAAAGAGAAACATTTATGTGAATGTTAAAAAATTGTTTGTATCAAAATTGCATGGGTTATAAATGTTCCAATTTTTTTTCAGTTAGGTGACAAAATAAACAAAATAGAGTCAAATTAAGCTAAATAGATTTTGAACTTAAACTGAAACTAGTTCCCCATTTGAGCATAAGATTGCCCCAAACTGTTTTGTTTACGATACCTGTGTCATATTCTTTTTCAAGTTTGTCATAAATTCCGTAAAATTCCTCAAAATCACGGTTAAATTCACGAGCTAAAGGAAAACCATGCAATGCATTCATATTTTTTCGGGTGAGAGATAAAAATAACTTGATTCTATTTTGTTCTTTATTAAAACAGTTAAGAGTCCATAGACCTATCTGGGTCAAATTTTCTGCCGTATCGAGAACAATATCATGCAGATTTTTAGAGGAATAATTACTGATTGTAGAATTTTGAATTATATATTCACTATACTCCTTTCTATAGGATTTATCCACTTTTTATCGGAATATAGAGTATACTTAAACAAAACTCGATATGCTTGAACTTAGAAATCAGTTACGCTTCATGTTGGTAGGTGTTGTTCCTAAGGGCACTGATAGCGAAACTATCCTACGAGATTTAGAAGAACTGGAATTATTGGTAAAAACCATAAATGGAAAGGTTTTTGCAGTTTCAATTCAAAAAGCCGATCATACACATCGGGGAACAATTATTGGATCAGGAAAAATTCAAGAAGTGAGCGATAAAATTGTCAAAGAAAAAATAGATATTGTAGTTATTAATAACATTGTAAAACCTGGGCAACTTTTTGAGTTAGAACAAATATTTCTTAAAATAAATCCGAAAATAAAAGTTTGGGATCGGGTAGATCTGATTTTACAAATATTTGCTCTTCATGCGCAAACCAAAGAAGCAAATCTGCAAATAGATCTGGCAAGTTTAACTCACATGGGTCCTACGATGTATGGAATGAGCGAGATTCTTTCAAGACCTGGAAGCGGTATTGGAGCAATTGGTACAGGAGAAACCAACACGGAACTTATGAAACGGCATTGGAAATACGAAATAAAACAAACGTCAGTTAAACTTGATAAATTAATAAAAAACAGAGAGCAGCAAATCATTAAACGAAAAAATTTAGGATTTACAACTGTTGCAATTGTCGGATATACAAATGCAGGCAAGACTTTATTATTTAACCGATTAACCAATAAAACCAATTATGTTGCTGATGCACTTTTTGCAACTCTCGATAGCAGTGTAGGAAAACTTTACTTACCTAATATTAAAAAAGAGGTAATTCTAACTGACACTATCGGATTTATAAAAAATCTTCCGCCAAAATTAATTGATGCTTTTAAATCAACCTTACTTGAATCAATTAATGCTGATTTATTACTGCTAATAATTGATGCATCTGATCCGGAATATAGAGATAAAACCAGAGTAGTTGATGATATCTTATATGAGTTGAAACTTAAAAATAAACCATGTTTGTATATTTTTAATAAAATCGATACAACTAATAATATCGATGAGAATAAATTATCAGAACAATATCATGATTTTAACCCTCTATTTATTTCTGCAAAAACAGGACAATGTTTAGACAGTTTATTAAGAAAAATTGAAGAAACAATTAGTAATATAAAATGAAAATAACATCAGCGGTTTTTGTCAAAGGCGTTATCAGCTCAGATCAAGTTCCCATCAATGAAAAATTTCAAATTGCTTTGATGGGTCGGTCGAATGTGGGTAAATCAACGCTGATAAATACCCTGACATCACGAAAGCATTTGGCCCGTTCAAGTTCAAACCCCGGCAAAACCATCAGAATGGATTTTTTTCTGATTAATAATATTTTTTATTTAGTTGATTTTCCCGGATACGGATATTCCAAGCATACATATGAAAAACGCGAGAAATTACGGAAAATGACTTTGTGGTATTTAAAAAGTACGATGATTAAAAACCGATTAGTAATTATTATAGTTGATTCAATGATCGGGATTACTTCACATGATATAGAGATGCTTGAAATTTTACGTGATTTAAAAATTGATCATTTTATTGTGGCAAATAAAATAGATAAATTAAAAATGGGAGAAAAAGAAAAACTAATTATAAAAATTCAGAATGAAACCCAAAACCTAGTGGTTATTCCCTTTTCTTCTAAAGATAAAAAACGGGGGATTAATTTAATGAAAAGAATTTCATCTTTTATTGGATAGAATCTAGTTAAGGAATGTCTACTAACTCATTAGAGCAAGTTTCTTAATTTTAAGGCTTGATCAATTAAAAATATTTGATTCTTTCTAAGCAACGGAAGTTTATCTTGGGTAAAAAAACCGTACTCAGAAACCTCGTGAGTGGGTTTGAAGTAGCCGCCAATCAAAATACCGGTATAGCACATATCTAGGCGGGCGTTATCGCGGTCAGTACGGGTTTTAAGGGATTCATCAACGCTTACGATTAATCCAGATTCCTCTTTAATTTCTCTTTCAAGAGTTTCTCGTGGATGTTCACCGGATTTCATATAACCACCGGGTAAACTCCATGCGTGTGTCCTATAAGTATGTTTAAAAAGCAGAATTTCATTATGATCATTGAATATAATTCCAGTAACACCAACTAGAAATTGATCCTGAAAAAAACGCATCACTAATAACTGTAATTTCTTAGAAAGATGCAGGGCTTTATAAAGTTTAGCGAGTATTGTTTTCACAAGGCATTAGAATCTTCAGGCTCGTTGTTTGAATTATGTTTTAGTTTTTCGTTTTCCAGTTCCAATTGATGAACCCGCTTGGTTAACTCAAGAACGCTATTCTTATTTTTCCTAATTTCATTATTTTTACCTCTGAATTTAAAATAATTAGAAACCGCATATACAAGGTAGATCAGATAAGAAAGTACTAAACCGGTTAACAAAGATCCAACCATCACATAAAAGAGAGGAATATTAGAAAAAACATACATTCCTAAATTAACTGATACGGGCATGAAATTAAATTTCGATATATATACCAGGATTGATCCAACTATTAAAAGTAATATTATGACTAACATGATAGAAGTAATTTAATTAATAAATATTATTATACTCTAGTTTATATTACGATGCATACATCGTAACCATATTAGGCAGATTGAGATCAATTTAGCTTTTTAATAAATGATACTGATTTAAATTTTAGACTTAATATTTAATAAATATGTTCGAACAGGATCTATTTTGGTTGTATAAAATGAAGTTTAGAAATTTGTGAAGTTATTAAGTTCGCAAAAGTGTTCGAAAACTGAACGTGTCGGGATATTCTACTTAATAGTCCATATAGTATAATGCCATTTGTAAGTACCAATTACTGTGAGATATAAAGCAATATTTTTATATTTATATTATTTTATATGCATAAACTGACAAATAATCATTTAAATAAAAAAAAGATACAACTGTTAATTACACAACTTTTGACTGCTGTTGGGGAAAATCTTAAAAGAGCAGGATTAATAAAAACACCGATACGGGTTGCTAAAATGTATAAAGAGTTATTCGGCGGATATGAAATAGATCCAAAATCAGTATTTAAAGTATTTGACAGTGAATATTATAAAGGTTTAGTTGTAGTATCAGATATAAACTTTTTTAGTCTTTGCGAACATCATTTAATTCCATTTTATGGAAAAATACATATTGGTTATGCTCCAAATGAAAAAATTATTGGATTATCAAAATTTACTTGGTTAATAGAAATATTTTCCAAACGTCTTCAGTTACAGGAAAGATTAACTAAACAGATCAATGATACGATAACAAAATATTTACAACAATTAGGAGTGATTGTTTATTGCGAAGCTAAGCATTTATGCATGAATATGCGCGGTGTAAAAAATAATGGATGTAAAGAAAAAACATTGGTAAAATCATGAATTATGGTAACGAATAAAGAATTGGTTGAAGAATTTTTTATGCAAATCAATCAAAAACGTGAATTAATAAAATCTTTGTAGTTAAGTACGATTTTATATAACATCCATTTTTTGAAAATTAATTTATTGAAGTTTTTTCAGTTTTAATATTTTATGAATAAAACACAACCGTTTGTTTTTATTCTTTTTGGAGCTACAGGTGATTTAGCCAGCAGAAAAATATTTCCAGCTTTATATAATTTATATCAATCTCAAATTATTTCTCAAAAAATAATAATTATTGGTAATTCACGACAACCGCGTTCTGATGAAGATTTCCGCCGATTTGTTTTGCAAAGCCTTAATAAATATTACGGAGCTGTTGATCTACCGGTATGGCATCATTTGGAAAAACGACTTTTCTTTATTCATGGAGACGCAAAAGACCAATTAACTGTAAAAAATATCTTTCAAAAACTGAATAATTTATCTAAAACTGGATTTTCTGTACAAAATAGGTTGTTTCATGTCGGAATTATTCCTGAAGTGTATCCGGTTGTTTTAAAAAATTTGGGACAAAGTATAAATGCATACCCAACATCCGGTTGGCAAAAAGTTATGATCGAAAAACCATTTGGTATAGATTTAAATTCTGCCAAAACATTAAATCGATTAATTGCTAGATATTTTAAAGCTGATGATATTTTTCGTATGGATCATTTTTTGGCTAAAGAAACAGTTCAAAACATCATTGCTTTTCGATTCGCTAACGGCTTATTTGAACCTATCTGGAATAAAGATTTTATTGACAATATCCAAATTACTGCTTTTGAAACTCAAGGAGTTGATGGTCGGGAGATTTTTTATGATCATACAGGAGCTTTACGTGACGTGGTGCAAAATCATGTATTACAAATTTTAGCTATAACTTTAATGGATATACCGTCGTCTTTAAATTATCAGTCAGTCAGACAAAAAACTTTTAAAATATTAAACTGTTTAGATAAAATTAGCGCCAAAGATATTTCCTCACACGTGGTTTATGGACAATATGGACGAGGAATTATATGTAACAAAATAGTCAGAGCATATATTCAGGAAGAAAATATCAAAGAAAATTCACGTACAGAAACATATGTAGCCTTAAAAATTGGTTTAAAATGCAAACGATGGCAGGGAGTACCAATTTATATAAGAGCTGGTAAACGGATGAGTCAAAATGTAACAGAAGTTTCTATTCAATTTAAAGATCCTGTAAAAAATATGCTTTTATTTAGTAAACAAATGAGTAAAACAATATTAACTATCAGGATTCAGCCTAATGAAGGCATAATACTACGTTTTGATGCCAAAAAACCTGGTTTTGACTACCAATTACAGCCTTCAACAATGGAGTTTAGATATCAATCGGCATTTGTAAATACTCCAATTATCGAAGCTTATCAACGTTTAATTGCTGATGCAGTAAAAGGTGATCATATTTTATTTCCTAATGCTGATAGTGTTGAGGCCGCCTGGAAATTTATCACACCATTAATACCAAATCATGTTAAACCATTTGATTTTGAAATTTACTCTGGAGGCAGTAGTGGTCCATTTTCTGCGGATAAATTATTGGAAAATGATGGTCGTTTTTGGTTTAAACTCAGTTCGGATATAAAATAATTAAAACTTTCAGGCAAAAATTAGTAAATATTTAAAATTTTCTATATTTAATATTATCCAAAATCTAGCTCTTTCTTTATAAGTTTCTGAAAAATGATGCTATTGACTATCTTCAATAATAATTATTTTTTTTATCCATACTCGTATTTTTTTTACATAGGGTCTCTATTGATGGTAATAAATTTAAATGGTTGTCCCAGATTTGATAAAAAACTTTTATTTGGGAGTATTTCAAAATTTTGGTCAAAATAATAATTAAAAATTAACCTAAAAGAATTTACAGGTGTTATAAAATCTGTTAAAAGTTTATCACCTCCATGAGGTAAATAATAAGCATTTAAAATTGCCATTTTTTCCCTGACTTCGTCTTCATTAGCCTTACTCCAATCATAATTTTGTGAATCCATTTCATATTGCTCGGGATATGGGCCTTCATCAGATTGGATGATAATAATTGGGGGAATATTTCCTGATTTTTCCAGTAAAGTATTAATTAATTCCTGAAATTTCTTATTAGTAAAAATTATCTGTTCCCGATAATTTTGTTTTATATCCTTATTATTAATATCTTCCTCCGAAACATAATTTCCGTCTTTATCAAATACGAAAGGCTCATGGGTCATCATGAAATGTGTAAAAGTATAAGTTGGTTCTTTCATTTCAGGAATTTTTGCAAGCTCATCAAACTTGTAAAACGGCCGGATCCAATTATTTAGACGATGATTAAAAAGTGGAATCTGTAATTTAATGATTATTGGAAAAAATATTGTTCTATTAAAAACTAATTCAGAAAATTCTGAAAGAGCAGGAATGTTTATATTTTTATTAGCATATCTATTAAACACAGTTCCACTCCACCATGAACCTGAATGTACAAAAGTATATCCTTTAGATTTTAGAAAATGCCATACTTTATAATCTTCTATCAAATTTATAAGAGGATGATCATTACCTGAATCTTTTGGATCTTTCATTAATTGATCAACGTAATTCATATTAAGAGAAGAAGCTAACGATAATTGTGTTTGAGTATAGTTTGCCCAGGATTTTTTTGGTATAGAAAAACCTTTACCTTTTAAATAATCCGAGAACTCAGAATTATTAAATCCGTAAATATTTTTTAAAGTATCATTTCTTCCATACCTCTCGATAATAAAATAATAAATGTCAGGTTGATCTTCAAAATCCTTACTAATATTTTGCGTTTTAGATTTAGAAACATAGTCGCTATTTGAAAAATATACCTTACCGTATTTAGAGTAAAAACTAATAATCTGAAATAAGGGGATGACGATTATAATTATTGAAATAATATTGAATAACAGCACCATGGGAGAAAGGTATTTTTTACTTTTTAAAATAAGCGAACTTACCACTAAAGTTAGGATAATGACAAAAATAAAGGCTGGAGTTTGTTTACCTTTTAAAACGTCGTTAAAAGGCGTAGTCCTGATAAAATCGAATGCCAATCCGTAATTTAATGTGACTAACATAATGGTTGATGTTATCAGTGCCGTTTTATTAATTAGTTTTAATCTCGCGTATAATCCTATAAAAATTATTGCACAGAAAGTTACCACAATTAATAACAGCTTCAATAAATCCGCCAAAAAAAGCATTTTAATATTGTTGGCAAATACAAAAAGTATAGGGTAAGCAGCGAAAAAAAATGGTTGCATCACAGTTAATTTTTTCATAAATAATTCACTTCTTTTTCATTAAATATAACAGTCGTTTTGTATCTCGAATAGGCTTAATTTTTTCGATAGTAAAATATTTTTTAAATGACTTCTCAAAATTTTCCTGGGAGTAATTGGAAAAATCGTCAGTTCGTAGTCCAATTAACTTTTGAAATTGAGGATCTGTTTTTGGTACAAATTCTATTATAAGCCATTTACTAATTTGTTGGAAAAAATCACATAAATAATCAAAAGGGAGATTATAGGTAACAAAAAGATGATGAATTAGGGCTAAAGCAAATACAGTATGTTTAGGCACACGATTTAAAAAAGACAGTCTTTCAGTATTTTGCCAGCCAATTCCGGGTGTAGGATTAGTTATATCAATGCAAAGCGGCAAAACGTTAGTAATATTATTTTTCTTACAATGATTGTACAATTGGTTAATTACTTGTGAATCAGAATCTACTGCAATAACATCAATATCTTTTTTAGCTGCTAAGAGACTAAATTCTCCGGTATTTGCTCCGATATCTAGAATTTTATTAGGTTTACAGATATTGAGAAATGCTGTTAGTAATCTTTTTTTATCATTGAATGACGTCTTAGTATAATTTGAAGTATCGTAATAATCAGACCAAGTAGTTTTGATTTGTTTATTGCGTAAAGATTGGACTGCATAATGTAGATTATCGATAATTCCTAACAAACCCATTTGCGAAACATTTGCTTTTGTTGCTTTATTCACCTCACCCTTAAACTGTTTTTGAGATAAAGAGTGCATAAAAATATGGAAAAATAAGGGGACTTTTAGATAAGCATGAAAAGGAATTATTTTTGTTGCTAAGACCAAAGGAATACCGTCTATAAATACGCTTAATAATTTTAACAATTGAGAATTTTTATAAACAGCAAGTGTCAAAGGAACCAGAAAATGTTCACAAAATTGTTTATAAGCAGTCCATGCTTGACCGGGTTTATAAATTTCAAAAGATAAAGTGTCGATTAGAACCGGTTTTCCTTGCAAAAACTGGATATTAAATGCTGAGGCATCTTTTAAAATCATTTTGTACGTTAAAGCAATTTTTTGAATTTCCAAGGTTAGAAGAGCAGCATCTTTTAATTGTGAAAAACTCCACTCATAAGGATAAGATATAAAAGGCATTTGCTGAGGTTTGATAAATTTATAAGCGAGTAAATCATTAGTGACAAAATTAACTTCATGGTGGGGAATCAGCAAACTTAAAGAAGTAAGTTTTTCGTACAGACCGGAATTGATAAGACGGTCATAGTGTGATTGGTAGGCTTTGTTTATCTGACGATAATATATTCCGTCATGAAAAAAAACATGTCCACTAGAGTCTTTATATGATCCAGAAACTTTATGTTGATTGAGGTTGTTTGTCGTTTTCATCAGAAGATTTCCGTTTTTTCTTGAAGAATATAACTATTTTTTTCCAATATGCGCTAATTGTAACAATAATTCCTAATATACCCGCAATCAATATTTGAAAAACATAACTACCAGTACCAGGATCTAAATATGCTAAAGCAGGTTTAGCAAAAAAGAATTTCAAAGATAACAAGCTTATTGTAACAATCAATAAATCTTTAAAACAAAATATTTTTTTTTGACTTTTTATTTTCATAAGGTAAATACTTTTCAGTTTTTTACATTATACAACAATTAATTCTTTAGAATGTAGGGGGTTTACATAAAATTTAATTTTGCATAATACTTATAGAAAATATAGTAAAGTGAACTGAATTATCTGAAAATTCTTCTTTTTTAAGCAACTTGCTATGATATCCTAATTCAACAAGTGACTTATCTGCTTGCGATAATGTATCAGGAGATTTTGATAAAATTGTTATAATCATCCCTGGTTGTATTCTATTTGGATTATCAGGTAACTTGGGAAAATTCTCGGAAATTAGAACCCTGGTCCAATAAAAATAAGAAATAATTGACCGATATATTTCCTGTTGCTCATCATCAGGATACCAATAATAGCCAGCAAATCCATTATAATTTTTCTGAATATATTGTGCTCCCGAAATTGAAGCCAGATAATGTTGTTTATTTCCCCTAGGTTGAAAAATAAAATAATATTTATCGTTTATAGCAAATCCACTCCACATAATTGTGATACACAATAAAAACCCGATAAATTTTTTTGTTGTCATAGGACGTTTGTAAATGAGCAATATCGCAAAAAATCCGATCAATAAAATTCTTATAAGCCGAAGTGCAAAAGGAAAAAAAATAAAATTAATCTTAGAATAAAAAGCATATTGAACTACCAACAGGAAGCAAAAAAGGGTAAACAGCTGAATAAATTTACGTTGTGTAAATAAAACTAAACTAGGTTGGATTTGCGCGCCAAAAGCTATAAATACTATTGGAAGTAATAAACTACCATAAAATGGTATTTGTAATATTGGTTGTTTGAGAATAAACTCAAATATTGTATAAGAAATGATTATACATAATAGTGATATTTGAAAAAAACACGCCACAATATCCTTATGTTTAAATCCTCTTCGTACCATATTAATACAAAATATAATCCCGCCTATTGCAACAGATATCGGTAATCCAAGCCAAACCGCCGAATTCCAATTAAACCCTTGTTTTACATAAATATTAGAATTAAGCAAACGATTGGTAATCGTTAAATTTGAATAAAAAAACCACAAATTACTGGTTAAAATATAATTAATTATCATTAGCAAGCATGTTAACGACACAAAACCAAGTATTATGTAAAAGAGTTGCTGTATTTGATTTTTTTGACGGTTTAAAATGTTACTAATCAACCAGTACAAAGTTAAAAATGGTAAAAAAATCAACGTAAACAATTGACTCCATATCATGCCAGCAATGAATATTCCAGAAAAAAATAATAATATTTTATAATGCTTAAATTTATTAGCTAATGTAAAGCAAAGTAATATGAGCAACATATACATAATTGCAATTCCACTTGGATAATTTTGTCCTATGGTTGTCAAAAAAGGTATGTAAGTTGCTAGAGCAATTGTGGTAAAAAGAGCAGAGCGTTTATTGAATAGCAAAGAGATAATTACAAAGAAAGAAAACACAGATATATAGTAAATTCCTAAGTGAAATACATAATTAGCTATAAAAGGAGAAAATAAACGATGTATTACATAACCTATTATTAAAAAAGGTGATCTGGTTGCTTTATAATCAGGAATTGCCAATGCTAGTTCATCTACCAAATTATAAAAATATCCGATATATATCCAAATATCTGTATTTCCAGTAAATGAATAAATCCAACTATCTGATATGGTAAGTAGAATAATTGGCCAAACAAACAGTAAAATAGAATATATAAAATTTTGTTTTATACAACAGTGAAGAAATAAAATATTTTTATTGATTCTATACACAGATTGATTTTAGTATAATTTATTGTATTAATAAAATATATTGTGTAGCATGATTATAGCTTTAACTTTTTTATAAATATGGCCGTAAATATTTTTAAAAAATATCAAAAGAATAGTAAATATATATTTTTCGTTATTTTAATTTTTTTATGTTTGATTTCATTCATTATCTTTTCATATATTGGGTATAAGCTGGGCCAAAATCCAAATTTATTAAATAATATATTTAAGAAAACTAATCAAACCCAGGATAATTTCATGTATAAAGATGAAGAAATAATAAACATGATACTAACTGATATTCCACAATTAAAAAAAGGCAATCAGTTATCTGAATTTGAAATAGTTAATGCATTAAGAGAATGGGTTTATGCGAACGTGCCGGTTGTTTCAGATACTAAATTGCTTTTAACAACTATTGAAAATACTTCATCAGCTGCAAATGTACCTTTGGGAAGACGACTTTATGATTATAAAAATGGTTTAGCTGGTGCTTGGTGTGCAGGAACTGCAGCAACTTTATCAGATATTTATAATTTGTTCGGATTTGAAACTTACAAGATTGATTATGGAGATATTTATAAAAATTCAAGAAAAGCCACACATGCGATCACTTTAGTTAAAATAAAAGATAAGGATAAAAATATTTTGTCTATACAAGATGCTTATTTTAATCAAATTTATGTAGATAGACTAGGAAATCCTCTTGATTATTTTGAAATGCTCGAATTACTTAAACATCAGAAAGCTGATCAAATAATAGTTATGCCTGGCCAAAATCAACTTAAACCCAGGTTAATAGCAAAAGATGTTAAAACAGATTCTACTCCGGAAAAAATATATCCAAACGGAAATAAACTTATCCGACAAGAATTTACATTACCGGATTTTGAAATTGCCGCAAAAGATTTTTTAGTTAAACAAAAATTTCCAGCAAATATTCTATATTTAAATTCATTTCCTTATAATACCTATGGTAAAGATCTAGTAAAAACCGTTAGCCTATTAAATCGAGCTAGAGCAATTAGTGGCACTTGGTGTTATTCTGATGGTAATTGCCTAGGTCTTAGTGATTAATTTGTGCACGAATTTTTCTAATATAGGTTTTTACAATTTGCTGAGTTTTAAATGATAAAATGGTTTTGAGAGTAAAATTTGATAATTGATCTATTTGATTAATTTGTTCACTGAGTATTAATTTTTTATATTCAGGTTGTGGAAAATATCTAATTTTTGATTTATGTCCGGGTTTTTTAAACATGATACCGATGCTGGTTGAACGCAGATATTTTTTAGAAAAAAATAAAATTTCTTCTGGAGCCATAAAAAGAGTATCTTCATGATTATATATAAATGTTCTACTTTTTAATTGTACGTTGGGATTGAGAAGTGGAATTCCAGCTTGTTCCATAAGAGATATGTCAGCTAAATAATCCCATCCCCGCCAGTGTGGCATGTCGTTTAGAAAAAAATCGTAGGTTAAAACCAAAATTCCTCCTGGTTTTAGCATTCTAACCATATCTGCTAATGCTTTTAAATGCGGAAGAGGATTCTTGGAATCAACAACAAAAGAAGTATCGTAAAAATGCTCGATAGTTGAAATACAGGTAATTAAATCAAAGTATTGTTTAGGACCTATATTTTGCCCAGCTAAACCCATATGAAAAGTTATTTGAGGGTGTTTTTTTATGGTTTCTTTTGATATACCCCAACCAACCGAATTTTTTCTGGGAATATATTTTTGCTCTAAAACATGAGACTCGCAACCCATATTAGAAAACAATTGTGCATACCAGGGATTATTCCCTGAACCGATATCTAATGTAGTAATGCCTTTAGGGATTTTTAGATTTAGAAAAGTCCAACCCGATGCCCAGCCTTTCAACCATGGATCATATTCTGCTCCAGGAATTTTAGATTTAACCATCTGTCTTAAAACAGAACCTCTTGCCCAATCAAACATAGTCTAAATTATATCATTTTATATTTTCTTGCTTTAACCACCAGGTGTTTCAATGACGGAAAACACACATTTTAGTATCCAATAAGGTAGGATTAAAGAAATGATAAATTGAGTATTTCCGATGGTATAAAATGCCAAAAACATAAAAATAGTTGTATCTACAAATTGACCTAAAAAATTTGAGACATTATTACGTAACCATAATTTCTTTTTACCCAGCAAGAACTAATAAATAACGTGCTTAATAACTTAAATACTTAAATTTATACTCCTTGACAACCCCAAATTTAATAAGTTATTCTATTAAATAGTCAATATCAAGAGTGACGGGTAAAGTTCTAGCTTGATGATCCGTCCGACAACCCTTCGGCAAGCTCAATGTTAAAACCCTTTTTTTGCCGTAGCGGGTGCCAAAACTAGACCGTGAATAACGGAAAGATATGCCTGTAAGGGAAAAGCAATTTTTTAAGCTCTCCTTTACGGAGAGTTTTTTTATACAGTTCTTGCCGATACAAAGTGAGGCTTAGAAATGTATAATCCCGCTTTGCGGGATATTAAATAAAGGAGGAATTATGCAATATTCTTTTACCAGCGAATCAGTAGCATCAGGTCATCCTGATAAAATTTGTGACCAAATTTCAGATTCAATTGTTGATGCAGCTTTGAGTATTGATCCAAAGTCAAGAGTTGCAATTGAAACATTAGTCACAGTTAACCGGATAGTTTTGGCAGGTGAAGTAACTTGTCCCCAAAAAATTGATTATGAAAATGTGGCACGCAACATGGTAAAAAAACTAGGTTATACTAAAGACATTTATAATTTTAACTATCAATCTCCAGTGTCTGTATATGTTCATCAACAATCTCCTGATATTGCATGTGGTGTAGATGACGGAGGTGCGGGTGATCAAGGAATGATGTTCGGATTTGCATCAAACGAAACAAAAGAATATATGCCAATGCCGATCATGCTAGCTCATAAGATTGTTGAAAAAATGGATTTAGTTAGAGAGAAAAATATTTTATCTTTTTTACGGCCTGATGGAAAAAGTGAAATAAAAGTCAATTATGAAAATGGGAAACCTGTTAGCATAGCACATGTAGTAATTGCAGTACCATTTGATCCAAAAATAACCAGCGAAGAGTTAAAACAGGCATTAATCAAAGAAGTCATCAAACCGGTACTTGAGATTTATAATTTTAAATTACCTGAAATGGATAAAATTATTGTTAATGGAAGTAAAGGTAGGTGGGAAATTGGTGGTCCAGCATCTGATACAGGAGTTACGGGCAGAAAAATAATTGTTGATACATACGGAGGATTTGCCAGACACGGAGGCGGTGGATTTTCCGGTAAAGATCCCACCAAGGTTGACAGAAGCGGAGCGTATGCTTGTCGTTATTTAGCTAAAAATATAGTTTCAGCAGGACTGGCAGATAAATGTGAAGTTAGAGTTGCGTACGTGATAGGTCAAAGAAATCCGATAGATAGGCAAATTGATTGCTTTGGAACTGAAAAAAAATCTTTAACAAAAATATATGACTATGCTTGGAATTTACTGGATATGTCTGTTTCCAACATTTTAGAAAAACTAAATTTAAGACGACCTATATATATTAAGACCGCTCGATATGGACATTTTGGTCATCCAAGTTATCCCTGGGAGCAAATAATTTAACTAATATTCTCTAAGCGAATCCAATTAATATCGGATGAGTCGAAGAGTTACATCAATAAAAGCCTTCTCCGCCAGTTGGGGAATTGGGTAATAATTTTTTGTGTCTTAAAATATTTTGTGTTAGAATGGAAATTCATGAATATTGGTGTATTTGATTCGGGATTAGGCGGCTTAACCATTTTAAAAGAATTTATTGAAGTTAATCCACGATATAATTATTTGTATCTTGGAGACAATGCTCGTGTACCTTACGGTAATCACTCAGCTGAAGTTATTTACAGATTCACCTGTCAAGCTTTGGAATTTTTAATTCACAAAAAATGTTCATTAATTATAATTGCGTGTAATACTGCCACCAGCGCTGCATTAAAAAAAATGCAAACAGAATTTGTCCCCCAAAAATACCCACATGTGAAACTTCTGGGAATTATCAGACCGGTTGTTGAAGAGGCGATAAAGAAAAAATTTTCTAAAGTAGGAGTGATAGGAACAAATGCAACTATAAATGCACATGCGTTTTATAAAGAATTTAAGAAAAATTCTGCCAAAATTAAAATTATTGAAAAAAGTTGTCCCCTATTAGTTCCGATTATTGAAGCAGAGGAGTGCCACTGGATAGGGACTGATCTAATTTTGCAAAAATATTTGTCAGTTTTAAAAAGAGCGAAAATTAAAGCATTAATTTTAGGTTGTACGCATTACAACATATTATCCAAACAGATTTCAAATATTTTGGGACCTAATGTAAAAATATTATCAGAAGGAAAAATTGCCGCGATAAAACTTAAAGAATATTTATCCAGACATGCGGAAATTGATAATCAATTGGAAAAGAATGAGCACAGAGAAATTTTTTTAACAGATGTAAATCCATATTACAATAAAATTTTAGTACAATTTTTTGGATTAAAAAATAAAACTACCCCCTTGCAACAAATAATTTTAAATTAACCCATATTGACTTTCGGATATTATTCGGATTAATATTTACTTATGGTATATATTCCCTTAGCAGATAAATTAAGGCCTAAGAATTTCCGGGAATTTGTCGGTCAGGAACACCTGATTGGAAAAGATGGTATTTTGAATAAATTGATTGATCAGGATGTAATTCCTTCAATGATTTTTTGGGGACCACCAGGGAGTGGTAAAACTACCTTGGCGTATTTAATATCCCAAAAAACAAAAGCTCATTTTATTTCCATGTCAGCAGTGACTGCAAAACTTGAAGATATTCGTAAAATTGTTGTCGAAGCCAAAGAAATTGCCAAACTCTATAATCAGCAAACTATACTTTTCATGGATGAAATTCATAGGTTTAACAAAGCACAACAGGATGCTTTTTTACCCCATGTTGAAACAGGCACCATTGTTTTAATTGGTGCTACCACCGAAAATCCGTCTTTTGAAGTCATCGGACCATTATTATCCAGAACCAGAGTTTTGGTTTTAGATAGACTAAATGATCATCATCTGAAATTGATTGCTAAAAGAGCTTTAAAATATGTAGGAAAAAATATTACTAAAGATGCTTTAAAATTTTTAATTGAAGCAGCAAATGGTGATTCACGGATATTACTTAATACTATAGAAATTGCGAGCCAGATAAACATTAACAAAGAAATGGATTTACCTCAAATTGAAAAAGCTTTTCAGAAAAAACATTTATTATATGATGCCGCTGGGGACGAACATTACAATACTATTTCAGCATTTATTAAATCCATGAGAGCTTCTCAGGTTGATAGTGCTTTATATTATTTAGCCAGAATGGTTGCAGCCGGAGAAGACCCGATTTTTATCGCCCGTCGCATGGTGGTGTTTGCTTCAGAAGACGTGGCATCACCTACTGCATTGGTCGTAGCTAATGCTGTTTTTCAAGCTTGTGAAGTTATTGGATATCCTGAATGTCAAGAAAACTTAGCAGCCGGTGTTGTGTATTTATCACAAGCAAAAAAAGACAGATCTGCTTATGATGCTTATATGTCGGCATTGGCAGATGTTAAACAATATGGTAATTTACCGATTCCACTAAAGGTTAGAAATGCTCCGACTAAATTAATGAGGGATTTGGAATATGGAAAAAATTATGATATGTATTCAGAAGAAAGTTTTTTACCCGAGAAATTAAAAAATAAAAAATACTATACAAAAAAATAACTCTTACGGTTATGTCATTCCCCTGCCTGCCTACGCAGGTAGGAAAAGGGGAATCTTATAATAATTAAGATCCCCGATCAGGTCGGGGATGACAAGCGTAAATTATTAATTATAAATTAAGTTTGTGTTGTATAATGCTTTCTGCCATGAAATATGAAAAATCAGCAGGTGGAATAATTGTTTCTTTAAAAGATAATAAATTAAAACTTTTACTTATAAAAGACAAAAAGGGTAAATGGACTTTTCCCAAAGGATTGATTGAAAAAGGAGAAAAAACCAAAACAACAGCAATTCGTGAAATAAGTGAAGAAGTCGGAATAAAAAAGCTCAAATATTTAAAGAAACTAAATCCGATTTCATTTTTATATAAATGGGAAGGAAAATTAACACAAAAGACTGTATATTATTTTCTATTTCAAAATGGTGGACAAGAAAAATTAATTCCCCAAAGAGAAGAAGGTATCATAGCTGTTAAATGGTTTTCATATTCAACAATCAAAAAATCAATTGGATATCCGAAAACAAATATTGGCTTGTTAAATGAAATAAATTCATTTATCACGAAAAAGTTTAGTCTATATTTATAATTATATTTAATTTTTAAATCGACTTGTCGTCCTGATCCCGGCGAAAGTCGTGGAGAAGGATCTCGTTTAGTAAAATTATCTTAAAAAAGATTCTTCACCAGTCAGACTGGTTCAGAATGACAACTTTAATTATTAATCGTTAATTAATTATATGAGAAAACATCCTGAAATTACTTGGGAAAAAGCGCCTGATATTCAATCTGAAATCAAACATTTAATTAAAAAATTAGATTTTAGTTTTATTGAATCTGACCAAATTTATTGCTTTCGCAGTAATTACAGTTCATCCCGTGCTCGAGCTAGAATTTGGTCTATGCCTCGAATTTGGCAACTAGCCCTTAATATCAAACCTTGTTATATCATTGAAGTATTATCTGAAAAATTTGATAATTTAAAAGCTGATGACAAAACTCGGGTTTTGATACATGAACTGATGCATATCCCCAAAAGTTTTTCCGGAAGTCTAGTGCCTCATCGGGGTAGATTTCATCGAATTGATTCACGAGCTGTTGAACTACTTTTTCGACAATACTTAAAGAATGATAAATGACCAATGATAAATTTCAAATAAAAAATTTTTAAAAAAAATATTTTAATTAGATTTGTCATTTATAATTTATAATTGGACATTTTTAATATATGCTACACTTATTTCACGGGGAAAATATAGAATTATCAAGAAAAGAACTTATTGCTTTAAAAGAGTCTTTTTTGGGTGGTGAAATAATTAATTTAAATGGAAAAATAGCAAGCATCACGGATATTTATCAGGCAACTCAATCCGACTCTTTATTTAATACCAAAAAATTAGTAATAATAGAAAACTTCTTTGTTAAATTAGGTAAAAAAAAATCGGCAATAGACAAAAACATATGGAAATTAATACAACAAATTCCTGATAATTTGGATGTAGTTTTCTGGGAGGAAAAGAAAATTCCCAAAATTATTATTAACGAATTACCTAAAAAAACTGATATTGCGCTTTTTGAAATCGACAGATTAATTTTTAATCTCATGGATTCGATTATTCCCAATCAAACTTCTCTGCTTTTGCATAAAATTGAAAATGTTATAAAAAATGATTCTAGCGAACTGGTATTTGCCATGCTGGTTAGACAATTTAGACTACTGATTATGGTAAAAGAGATGAATAAATCCATTCCGGATTTATCTCCCTGGCAAATTTCCAAATTAAATAAACAAGCACAGTATTTTGAAAGTGAAAAATTATTAGAACTATACAATGAAATATTAAACATAGATGTAAGAATGAAAACTTCGTCAGGAGCATTTAATTTGACAGACGAGCTAAAACTGTTTTTAATTAAGATATAAATAATATTCTTCGAGCTATAGCGAGAAGTTCTCACTTCGTTCGAACAATAAATAATAAGGAGAAAAATTATGAATATTGATTTATCGATTTTCAAAGATTATGACATCAGAGGTGTTTATCCTACGCAAATAAACGGTGAAGTATTTGCTGAAATTGCTCATGCGATAGTTCGTAAATTTCATCCTAAAACAGTAGCAATTTGCCGTGATATGAGGATTTCAGGACAAGAAATAAAAGATGCGATGATTAAGGAATTTACTGAATTGGGTATTAATGTATTCGATGCCGGATTAACAGGAACAGAAATGCAATATTATATTACCGGATCCAAAGATTATGATTTAGCAATCATGATATCAGCCTCTCATAATCCTCCCGAATATAATGGTATAAAATTAGCCTTAAAAGGTCCAGTTTCAATTTCTGGTGAAGGTGGTTTATATGAAATAAGAGATTTATTAAAAGCTGGTAAATTACCTTATTATGACAAAAAAGGAATTATTACAAATATAAATATCATGGATGAATGGAAAAATAAATTATGGTCATTAATTGATGTTAAATCCTTTAAACCATTAAAAGTAGTTATTGATGCTGGAAATGGTATGGGTGGAGTTTTGGCTACGAAAGTATTAAGTAACACATCCATAAATGTTATACCGTTATTTTTTGAACCTGATGGACATTTTCCAAATCATGTACCAAATCCCTTAATCCCTCAAAACAATCAAGCACTTTCAAAAAAAATAATCGAAACCCACGCAGATCTTGGAGTTACTTTTGATGGTGATGCAGACAGAATGTTTTTGTTGGATGATAAAGGTAGATTTGTTCCGGGTACTATTACAGCAGCTCTTTTAGCTAAATACATCCTATCAAAACATCCTAATGAATTGATTCTTTATAATGCCATTTGTGGTCGGATTGTACCTCAAACAATTGAAAAGTATCACGGAAAATCAATGCGGGTCAGAGTTGGGCATAGCCCGATCAAGCGCACTATGAAAGAAACCGGAGCAATATTTGCCGGAGAACATTCTGGGCATTATTATCATCGTGATTTTTTCACTGCAGAAACCGGAATTGGAACTGCAATGATGATTTTTGTGCTTTTATCTAAAGAAAATCGGAAATTATCGGAATTAGTTGATGAATTAAATATTTATCCTGCCAGTGGAGAAATAAACTTTTTAGTAAAAGATATTCCGTATGTTGTAAATCAAATAAGAAACGGATTTAATGATGCAGTCAGTAAAGACGAAATAGATGGTATTAGTGTCTGGTATAAAGATTATTGGTTTAATGTCAGAGCTTCTAAAACAGAGCCTTTTTTAAGACTCAATGTAGAAGCTGATAATCAAGAAATATTAAAAAGCAAAACACAAGAACTTATAAATAAAATTGAAAGCTTAGGCGGAAAAAAGAAATAATTTGAAATTTTTTATCTCCCTCTTGCAGGATTTCACACTTTTTAGCTATACTGAATATTATGGAGAAGTTGGTTGTTTGGTTTAAAGAAATAGATAAAAATGATATTGCTTTAGTTGGAGGAAAAGGAGCAAATCTAGGCGAGATGTTAAAAAACGGCATACCTGTACCCAATGGATTTATTGTCACTTCAGAAGCTTATTATGAATTTATTGCTGCCAATAGCCTAAAGGAAAAAATTCATCAGGTCCTTGACGGATTAGACGTATCTGACAGTAAGAAATTAGATAGTGTATCTAAAAAAATCCGCGATTTGATTATTAATTCCCCAATTCCTAAAGATATTTCTGACAAAATTATGAAATATTATTTTTCATTGGGTAAAATCTTTAAAGATCCTTATGTGGCTATAAGATCATCTGCTACAGCTGAGGATTTGCCCGGTGCATCTTTTGCCGGACAACAGGAAACTTTCTTAGACATTAAGGGTGAAGCAAATGTGGTCTATTATGTTAGACGCTGTTGGGCCTCTCTTTTTACATCCAGAGCCATATTTTATAGAGCAGAGAATAAATTTGACCATTTCAAGGTTGGAATTGCTGTGCCTGTACAAAAAATGATTCAATCAAATACCTCAGGAATAATGTTTACCATAAATCCGGTAACCAATCAAAAAGACACGATAGTGATTGAAGGCATATTCGGTTTGGGAGAATTAATAGTCCAAGGTGCTGTTACACCGGATCATTATGAAGTTGATAAAAAATCATTAAGCATTTTGCATAAAAAGATTCACCGTCAGGATAAAATTATGACTCTTAAAAGAGGCAGAGCTGTTATAGATTATCTAAATGAGAAAAACGGTATGAAACAAAAACTTACCGATGATCAAATTGTCAAAATAGCCCATTACGGCAAAAAATTAGAACAACATTATTATTTTCCTCAAGATGTTGAATGGGCCATCGAGGATAATAGAATTTATATTGTTCAAACCAGACCTATCACCACTACAAAATCATTAATTAGATTAAAAGCCAATGAAAAAGGTGACCGTCATGAAATCACCCATACTCACCTGGTAATTTTAAAAGGTGATCCTGCCTCTCCTGGTGTTGCATCTGGTCCTGTAAAAATAGTCCGTTCTGCAAAAGAAATTGATACTGTAAAACCCGGAGATATTCTAGTTGCACCGCAAACAAATCCCGATTATGTTCCTGCGATGCGCAAAGTAGCCGGAATTATTACTGAAACAGGCGGCAGAACCTCACATGCTGCTATTGTATCCCGTGAATTAGGAATTCCGGCAATAGTGGGAGTTAATGGAGCAACAAAAAAACTTAAAGATGGTCAAGTGGTTACAGTTCATGGTTCAAGGGGTGTTGTTTATAAGGGAGGAATATATAAATCAGCTGGAGTAAAAAGTGAGCAGCACGAAGTTTCATCATTATCTTCTGCTAAGAATAATGTTGCAAAATTAAAAACTGCTACTAAAGTATATGTAAATTTAGCAAATCCTGAAAAAGCAGTTGAAATATCAAAATTAAATGTTGAAGGCGTGGGCTTATTAAGAGCTGAATTTATGATTGCCGGAATTGGTACTCATCCTAAAAAATTTATCAAAGATCATAAACAACATATTTTTGTAGATGAATTGACTAAAAAATTGTCAATTTTCTGCGAAGCGTTTTATCCCAGACCGGTAATATACAGGGCAACTGATTTTAGAACTAATGAATATAGGAATTTAATCGGAGGTAGTGAATACGAGCCTGAAGAAGCCAATCCCATGCTGGGTTTCCGTGGATGTTACCGTTATATTTCAGATCCTGCTGTATTTCAATTAGAACTGGAAGCTATAAAAAGAGTCAGAAATAAACGGGATTTAAAAAATTTATGGTTAATGATTCCGTTTATTCATACGCCACAGGAACTGATGACTGTTAAAAAAATTGTGACAGCAGCAGGACTATCAAGAAGTGCAACTTTTAAATTATGGATGATGGCTGAATTACCCGTTAATGTTATTATATTAGATCAATTTTTAGATGTGGGAATTGATGGAGTTTCTATTGGATCAAATGATTTAACCATGTTAATTTTAGGAATAGATAGGGATAATAGTGACGTAGCACAGGTTTTTGATGAAAGAAATCCTGCTGTTTTATGGGCTTTGGAACATGTAATAAAAACCTGCCATAAACGCAATATAACCGTGTCTATTTGTGGACAAGCTCCTTCTGATTATCCTGAATTAGTTGAAAAATTAGTTAAATGGGGTATTACCTCAATTTCTGTTAATCGTGACGTGGTAGATCAGGTACGAGAGACTATTTATAATGCAGAAAATAACATTCTCAATACAAAGAAATAATTATGTCTGTAATAAAATACATCAGAGCCACTGAAATATTGGATTCTAGAGGAAATCCGACAATTGAAACCACAGTAATTTTATCTGATGGAATTTCGGCAACAGCTTCAATTCCATCAGGAGCTTCTATTGGAAAATATGAGTCAGTTGAACTTCGTGACCAGGACGTACAAAGATATAACGGAATGGGTGTTTTAAAAGCTGTAAATAATGTAAATACCATTATTGCTCCAAAACTAACGGGTCAGGATATTGTAAAACAGGGCACAATTGATGAAATAATGATTCAATTGGATGGAACTCCCAATAAATCAAATTTGGGTGCAAATGCTATTCTGTCTGTGTCTTTAGCGTGTTGCCGCGCCGCATCGGTGGCTGTCAAATTACCTTTATATAAATATATTTCTTTATTAATTAATAAAAATGTTCCCATGCATGTAACAAAAATGCCCACACCCACTTTTAATATTATCAATGGCGGTAAACATGGCACGGGAAATTTGGATATACAAGAATTTCATGTCGCAGCAGCTACAAATAAAACCTATCACGATGCTTTAAGAATCGGTGAAGAAGTCTATCAAAAATTAAAACAAGTTTTAAAATCCAGAAATGCTATCATTTCCGTTGGAGATGAAGGTGGTTATACTCCAAATCTATATACAAATATCGATGCTGTTGAGGCGATCATGGAAGCAATTAGAGCAACAAGTTATAAGTTCGGATTTGAAATTTTCTTAGGTATTGATGTAGCAGCTACAAATTTATTTAAAGAAAATTCATATGTTATAAAAGATCGGCCCACTCCCTTATCAACAGATGAATTTATCGATTATTTGGCTGATATGCATAAAATATACAGTTTATTGATACTGGAAGATCCGTTGGCAGAAGATGATTGGTATGGTTGGAAAAAAATAACTCAAAAAATGGGCAAAGAAGTACTGATTGTCGGTGATGATTTATTGGTCACCAATCCCGTAAGACTTAAAAAGGCCATAGATGAAAAATCCTGTTCGGCTATTTTAATAAAACCTAATCAAATTGGGTCATTGTCTGAAACCTTAGCAGTAATCCTGGAAGCACAAAAAGCCAACTTTAAAGTAATTGTTTCGCATAGAAGCGGAGAAACCAATGATGCTTTTATTGCTGATTTGGCTGTCGGCGTAACGGCAGATTATGTAAAATTTGGCGCCCCAGCCAGAGGCGAACGTGTTGCAAAATATAACCGGTTATTAGAAATTGAATCTGAATTAAAATTAACTTAGAAGCTGTTTTTCCTTATATTCCAATTTTTTAAACAGTTTCTTAAATAATCTTCCTATTTATATATGAACAAACCTTTAATTTTAATGATTTTAGATGGTTGGGGCCTTGCACCACCAGGTCCGAGTAATGCTATCAGTTTGGCCAAATTAGTGAATATTCCTAAACTTCTATCGACTTATCCTCATGGAAGATTAGCAGCTTCAGGCGAATCAGTAGGATTACCTAAAGGTGAGGATGGAAACACAGAAACCGGTCATTTAAATATGGGAGCAGGACGGGTAGTTTATCAGGATTTACCCAGAATTAACATGGCAATTGCCGATGGTAGTTTTTATCAAAATGAAGCTTTTCTATCAACTGTTTCCCATGTAGAAGGACATTATTCAAACCTACATATAATAGGTCTTATCGGAGCAGGTGGAGTGCATAGTAATATGGAACATTTATTTGCATTAATGTGGTTTGCAAAAAATGCAGGATTATCAAAAGTATTTCTGCATTTAATTACAGACGGAAGAGATTCGCCGCCAAAATCTGCTGTTACTTATATTCGTCAAATCCAAGATGAGATAACTAGGGTAGGCATCGGCTCTATTGCGTCAATTATGGGTAGGTATTATGCGATGGATCGTGACCAGCGATGGGAAAGAACAGAAAAAGCGTATGTAGCTTTGACAGAAGGAGTAGGCGAAAAATCTCCGGATCCAATATTAGCTGTAGAAGCTGCTTATCAACGGCAAATTACTGATGAATTTATTCCGCCAACGATAATTACTAAAGAGAATAACCCGGTTGCCTTTATTAAAAATAATGACGCAGTTATTTTTTATAATTACAGAATAGATCGTCCCAGACAACTAACCAAAGCATTTGTTTTACAAGAATTTTCAGAACAAGCAAAAATTGTTGGTTATGATCCTTATGCGATCAAATATTACAGAAAACATACTGTTGTTCAAGAGACTCATGAACCATTTAAACGCAATGTTTTTTTGGAAAATTTATTTTTCGTAACCATGACCGAATACGAAAAAAAATTGCCGGTTTCGGTTGCTTTTCCTGAACAAATAGTTCCAAATCCATTAGGAAAGGCTATTTCTGATGCAGGACTTAGACAGCTTCGGGTATCTGAAACAGAAAAAGAACGTTTTGTCACTTATTATTTTAACGGTCAAAGAGACGATGCATTTCCCGGTGAAGACAGACTGATAATTCCATCAGCAAAAGTTCCAACTTATGATTTAAAACCTGAAATGAGTGCGTTAGAAATAACTGAACAAGTTATTAAACATTTGAGTGCTAAAACATACGATTTTTATGTGATAAATTTTGCAAATCCTGATATGGTGGCTCATACCGGCAATATAAACGCTGCTATCAAAGCATGTGAAGTAACTGATGCATGTGTAGGAAAAATTATTGATCAATTATTACCTTTAGGAGGTTCTTGTATTATTACAGCAGATCATGGTAACGTAGAAGAAATGGTAGATCCTGTAACAAACGGGATTGATACGGAACATTCGACATATCCTGTCCCTGTCATTTGTATAGCACCAAAATTTCAGGGTATTACTCAAGAATTACCTT
>Ga0208375_1000974_pt1 | contig 35471 bp, 33 predicted proteins | sample RifOxyD1_FD_184038 | JGI IMG/M metagenome (GOLD analysis project Ga0208375, IMG submission 184038) | Soil microbial communities from Rifle, Colorado - Rifle Oxygen_injection D1 (SPAdes) | ecosystem: Environmental > Terrestrial > Deep subsurface > Rock core/Sediment | place: Rifle, Colorado... | reverse complement strand
CGTAAACAAATCTCCCGGTCCGATAACAATTCCGTCGGCTTCCAAAATTGCCGTTTTAGCCGCCGGATTAATCGCAACATTCGGTTTGAGGTACGCTTTTTTTATTCTTATAGTGCCGTCATGTTTGGGAACATCAATATTAGCTTCCCCCCTGACAACGCTGCCATTTTCCAATTCCGCTATCAGCGCGGTTTTCTTCAGGGTTACAGGCAAAACCCGGCCGCGCACCGAAAGAAGCTTTCCCGTCTCCTCTACGGCTTTGTCAAAACTGCCAGTAAGCCGCTCCAACGCGGTAATCATTAAGTTGCCAAAACTATGGCCCGACAGCCCGCCGCCTTCCGCGAAACGATAATTAAAAAGCTGGGACAGCATTTTATTGTCGGATGTTGAAAGGGCAATAAGCGCCCGGCGAATATCACCCGGGGGCAAAATTCCAAATTCCTCGCGCAAAATCCCGGTAGAGCCACCGTCATCGGCCATGGTAACGACGGCCGTCAGATCAGAAAAATATTTTTTAAGCCCCGAAAGAACGGTAAACACGCCAGTACCTCCGCCAATGACCACGATTTTTTTCCCCGTGTTTTTCATTACAATATCGGCTGAATAATTCTTATAAAAAATCCCAAGAAATAATAGTACCAGCGCAACAAAGCGTGCGGGTTAAAAGGGACGGCTAATTTCTTCCAACGCTCTAAAATTGTTCTAAGATCCCCCACCATATCCTTGCGCCTGAAGCTAATACTTGCCTCCAAGTTAAAATCAAAACTTTGGGCATCAATGTTATTGGAGCCCACTAATCCATCGCGATTATCAATCAATAAAACTTTGGCGTGATTCATTTCCGGAATAAAATAAATTGTTAGAATGCCTTTTAAGCTGTCGGCAAAAACTCTATGGGCGATGTTGGCTATGAAAACATCAGTTTTTTCCGGCACGATTACCTCAATCTTGACGCCGCGGTTAGCGGCGGCCCGCAACGATCTAATCAGCCAGCGGTGCGGAATGAAATAAGGCGTAACAATCGTAATGCTTTTTTTTGCCTCGGCGCATTTTTTCTTGTAGTAATACCGCAAAGCCGATTTTCCTTTTATGGGCCAATGCTCAATGAGCCAGGACTTCGCTTTATATAACCCTGTCCGCGCCTTGGGAAGTTTCCGTTGTTTTCTTATGTTTAAAATTGCCGGGTCTTGCCCACCGGCAATGCCGTAGACTCTGCTGAAGGATTTAGAAAGGCTGCGCGCCAACTTTCCGGTGAGACGGACGTGCAAGTCCAGCCAATTGGCGTAAGCGCCTCCCACATTCACTCCGCCAATATAAGCGACGGACTCGTCAATGACCAGAATTTTCCTGTGCGAGTGATAAAACCAGCGGTTAAAAAAAAGCATTTCAGCTCCCGCCTCTTCAAATTCTTTTCTATTGATTGAGCCAAGCCAAAGATTGCCAACGCGATCAATTATTATTTTGACCATCACGCCTTGGCGCGCTTTTTCTTTGAGTACTTCAAAAAAATTATGAGTTGACGAATCGTCGGTTAAAATAAAACTCTCCAAATATATGGAGTGTTTTGCCTCTTTGATGTCTTGGAGCATTGCCACCCAAGCTTTTTCGGATTTCGTATAAAATTTATACTTCATTTCTGTTTTTCCATTTCCTCGTTAAGCTCCCGAATTCTGTCTTTAATCATCGCGGCCCGGTGGTATTCCTCGGCCTTGGCCGCCAGATGCATCTGCTGTTCCAGCGTGGCAATCATTTGCCGATACTCATCTTTAGTTATGAAGAGTTGCTCCTTTTCTTCCAATCGTTCGCGCACCTCCTCGTCTTCTTGTCGGGAAATCGCGTCTACTAAACCGCTCCGCTGCCACTCCAAGGCGGTGTAAACAATATTGCGATATAATTCCTCTGCCCTATTTTTTTCTTGGACCGTTGAAGCGGGAGCTTCTAAAACGACTTGCTTAAGCTCATAAGCGCCGCGCTCCATCATTTCCAAACTCCACCACGGGCGAGCAGAGGCCCACCAATATTGGTCGGAGTGAAGAGCCGCGTCCAACAAACCGCGGACTTTATCGTCAACGGGCGCTCGGTTGCCCGCCGCAATGGCAATATTGGTCAATTCCCACTGATTTTGCTGTATTGGGTTATCGCTTTTATTCCAACGGGAAAAGGGCGTATTGTTTTTAATATCATTTTTTGTAACCGCCCAAGTAGATTCTTTTGGTTCTATTTCTTCCGTTTTTGTGAATTTGCCGGGCAAATCTCCAATCGCCAATGACTGTATCTTTTTTTCACTCAACAAATCAAACAGGAGCGTTTCCAGGCCGGGCCTATGATGCCCGAAGGTCTCGCCGTCCATTGCCGTAACCACGTATTCGTTTTTTTCCAAACGCTGGCCAAGATAGCGCAATATGGTAGGGACGGTGCCAACCTGCGCCGACAAAATCGTAAAAGACAAATTTCTCTCTCTAAAAAAAACGGAGAAGTCTTCCAGGCCTTTTATTTTGTATATCGTGTCCGGCGAATACTTTTTCCCCGACGGAAAACCAAGCTCATCCATAACCATCCATTTATAGCCAAGCCGGGCGGCCACCGCCGCCACCTTGTGGGAATAAGCCATTTCTGGGCTGAAAAAGCCATTACCGGCAGGCCCGCGCCACAAATTCCCAAAATATTTATCAAGAATTGCTTCATTTAAAAGTATCTGCCGCTCAATTTCGCTTTCCGGTAACAACGGCAAAAAGGCGTGAAACTTCGCGCTACCGGTTAGTTCCAGCGTGCCGTTTTGCAAAAGTTTTTTAATGTTTTCCAGGACATCCCGGCCGCCATGCTTGTCCAAAAGTTCGCATAAAATGCCATTAATGTTCAATGTCAGCCGCGCGTGTTTACCCACCTCACCGGCGGGCAGGCCTGCCTGCCGATGAGGCAGGGTTTTTAAAATGCCAGCGAACAGCTTTCTATAACATTCGTCGGTTATTCTCCTGACCCAAATTTCTTTTTGAGTCGGCGGCTGATAAATATGAAGGAAGTTAGCCCAGTACATTCTTGCCTTCAGAATTTTCAACAATTGATTTGGCGATTGCGAACACTTTTGCGTATTCATCCGCTGATTTTTTCCAGGAAAAATCTTTATCCATCGCTCGACGCTGCAGTCCGCTCCAAATTTCCGAACTGCGATAATTTTCATAGGCGCGGGTAATGGCGACCACCAGAGACATGGAATCAAAGTTCTCAAACACAAATCCGGTACCCGTATTTTTGCCGGGATCGTAATCTTCTACCGTATCGGCCAAGCCGCCTGTTTTTCTCACAATCGGAATGCAACCATAACGCATCGCTTCCATTTGGGTCAGGCCCGAAGGTTCAAATTTGGAGGGAACCAAAACCGCGTCCGCTCCCGCGTAAATCAAATGCGGAAGTTCTTTATCAAAAACCAGATTGGCTGCGACCCGGCCCGGGAATCGTTTTTCTAAGTCTTGGAAATAACTCATATATTTCGCATCGCCGTTTCCCAGCACCACTAATTGCATATTCATCGCATTTAAAAGCTGGTCAGCAACCGGAAAAAGCAAGTCAAATCCCTTTTGTTCTATAAGACGCGCAACGACCGCGAGAATAAAGACCTTTTCATCTTTGGGCAAACCGAAACGGCCTTGAAGATGGGTTTTATTGAGAATCCGGTTGGCAAAATTACCGGCACTGTAATGTTTGGCTAAATTCGGACTTAGTTCGGGATTGAAAATCTTATAATCAATGGCGTTAATCACGCCGTACAGCCGTGAGCGCCGCTCCCTCAATAATCCGTCCAACAATTCGCCGTATTCGGGCGTGGTTATTTCCTTGGCATAGCCTGGTGAAACCGTGGTAATCACATCGGCAAACATAATCCCCCGCCGCATTCCGTTAAGCTTCAGCAATCGCGGATTGAAAAGAGATCCAACCGGCGATTGGCCGTCGTCAAAATCCATTTCTGAAACAAATCGGTGATCAAACATTCCTTGGTAATAAAGATTGTGAATTGTAAAAACGGTCGCAATGGAGGCAAGCAACGGATCGTTTTTATAAATGGTTTTCAGATAATTGGGCAAGAATCCGGTCTGCCAATCGGCGGCAACAATCACGTCCGGCTTCCAATTTCTATACGAGCGCAAAAATTCCAGCACGCCCCGGCATAAAAGCGCCCAGCGAGCGGCATCATCGGCATAGCCATAGACATTAGCTCGCTGCTCATAGTATTCCATGTTCTCCAAAAAATAAGTCGTAACGGGAGAGCGCGGCATACCGCCGGCTTCGTATTTCCGGACATTGCACGTCAAGTAACGCGGCTCACTTTCCCCTTCCGCGTCAGTGGGAATCATCAAGCCTTCCAATTCCATTTTAAGATTGTATTGGTTTAGATCTATGCCGGCGTAGCGCGGAACCATAACCCGAGCATCGTAACCAAGTTTTACCAACGCTCTTGGTAAAGAAAACATCACCTCCCCCAATCCCCCGGCCTTGGCAAAAGGAGCGGCCTCGGTGGCTACAAATAAAATCTTCAATTTCGGTTTTGGTTTAAACAAGCTCATTTTTTAAGTATAACTCACCTTAATGTTTTATTACTTTTCTAACAAACAAGCGCTTCAAAATAAATTCGCCGCCAATAACCAACACCGCCAAGCTGATAAAAAACCAGTGGATGCCGCGAAATACTTTTTTAGTGCCAATGGCTATAATAATCAAGCCGAAAAATTTACCGAGTATCGTCATGGCCACCACCCAAGCAAATCCGGCAATCAAATGAGTCTTAAAAAATTTTTTAAAATCCATTTTTTGCCAGCCGGCCAAAAGCGGCGTAATCCGATTTACGTAATACAAAAATTTAGAAAAAAAGGCGAGGCGTACATAGTGATTCTGAATATTCTCCAATAGCCACCCTTGGTGTTTTTCAAATTTCCGACTTACCCAATTCCCTATCCTGGTTTCTTTTGAATAGCGGCCAAGATAGTACCAAGCCACGTCTCCAATAATGACGCCGGCAAAGGCCACGCCGGCCACCCACCACAAGTTCAAATAGCCCTCAAGGGCAAAAATACTGGCAGTTAGGAAAAATATCTCCCCTTCAATAAACATTCCCCCGAATAAAATTAAATAGGCTATGAGCGGATTTATAAGGACGAAGCTCTCCAAAAATGTCATACGGTAAATTTAACACAAAATCCCCTCTCTGACATTCCTCCCCTTTCGTAAAGTCTCCTCTCCATCTTATACGCCCCTCCCCCAACAATATCTTCCACTTTCCCTCAAAGACATTCTTGGGGGAGGGTTCTAGCCACTATCCTATAGGATAGTGGCCGGTAAACGTAACCCCTTCGTAAAGTCTCCTGTAGGGAAAGTGACGGAGCCGATTTGGCTTGGGTCAATAGTTATAATTAACTCTTAACTATTGGCAAATCGGCGAGTCCCTAGGAGCGGCGAGCCGCCGGAGCCCTGCCTGCCGGCAGGCAGGGAGCCGACTCCGGTTCCCGAGGAGACTTTACGAAGGGGGTGGCGCCAAGCCAAACTTGACAAAATAGGCAAAGCAGTGTGAAACACTGTGTTAAACACCGGAAATATTTTAAGCTCAAGGTTAGAAAAATGTTTCACGTGAAACATTTGTTTAGCGTGAAACACTTGATTAACATTGTTTAGCGTGAAACAATTGTTTCACGCTAAACAAATGACAAGTAAATCAGAAGTTGGAAAAATAGGAGAAGATTTGGCCTGCCAATACTTAATCGGCAAGAATTATAAGATTATTGATCGTAATTACCGCAGGCCCTGGGGCGAATTGGACATTATAGCCATAGACCCGGCAATGGTTCTTGTTTTTGTTGAGGTTAAAACAATTCGGCAACCGACTGATAACGAATGCGGCAATTCGGCAATCCAAAATGAGCGTTGCCGTAATATTGCCGCATTAACGCCAGAGGATAATCTTACTTCGGCAAAGCTAAAAAAGCTTCAGAGAACCGCGCAATTGTTTGCCGGCAAACATCCGGAATTTGTTAACGAACAAAAAGGCTGGCGAATAGATTTACTGGCCATTTGTTTGCCGGCAAACAAAATAACTCACTACGAAAATATTTGATTGAGGGATGTTTCACGCTAAACAAATGTTTCACGTGAAACATTTGTTTAGGTTTAAGCTCAAAATATTTCCGGTGTTTAACACAGTGTTTCACACTGTTTTGGTAATTCTGTCAAGTTTTGTGAGAATAATCAAAAAACCCTCCGAAGTACCTCGAAGGGTTTGCCTTATTACTCGTATTCGTAATCCATCGCAATCTGGTGGAGTTTTTCCAGCTGCTCAACTTTGTCGCTGGAGAACTTAGTCGCCTTAACCAGCTCCGCAATGGTGGGGGAGCGGCGAAGTTTGCGAAACAGCCTGGCCCTTACCTTTCTATAAGCAGCGAACTCTTCCTTAAGTCGGGAGTTGAAAGCCTTGAAGTCAATTTCGCGAATTATGGCGGCTAGAATCTTTTCCTTAATCATTTTTCGGACGCAGTCTGAAAACTTGTTCCAGTAGCCAACATCCTTAACGGCTTGCAAGAGTCCCACCACGCCTTCGGCAAAAAGATCATCCAGGCTCAACTCGCACCAGACCTCATACTTCCGCTGATACTTTGCCTTGCATCTTTTGGCTTCTTCCAAGATAAAATCCTTGTAATCGCTAACAAGCTGTTCCGCTTTACTTTTGTCGCCGTTGGCAATCTTGGACAACAACTTTAGAAAATCTGACGACGACGATCCGGCTTCGGCCATGCGGCACCTCGTTTGTAAAAAGCTGGCCTTATTATAATAGCTCTGAAAAAAATAATCAATAAACCGACCAGTCCTTGACAGCGAAGGGGGGAGTGACCGGAAAAAGCTCAAAATTAGCTCGTCCCCTGGGGCGCCCCCGAGACTTCGGTCTCGGGGTTTTTATTCCATTATTCAGCCATGGCTGAATAATGGAATACATCCAACGACGCTTTGACGCGTCAAAGCCGGGCATCACCTTGATATGCATATATTTCCGAATAAGTAGAAATTCAAAAACCCCGAATATTCGGGGTTTTTGAATTTGTGCGCGCTGAGGGGATTGAATCTCTGACCTGTCCGATGTACATCGGACCGCTCTGATAGTTTATTAATGCACACTGATAGGAGATTTATTTTGTTGTGGACGGTGCAGGATTTGAACCTGCGACCCTTCGCGTGTAAGGCGAATGCTCTACCGCTGAGCTAACCGTCCTTCGGCGCCGACCTGTCCGATGTACATCGGACCGCTCTGCCACTGAGCTAAGCGCCCACCGATGGATACGAGATATGTTCGTACTGAGCTAAGCGCGCATTTGTGCATCCCCTGGGTCTCGAACCCAGAACCTTATCCTTAAGAGGGATCTGCTCTGCCAATTGAGCTAGGGATGCTTATAGCTGCTTTTGGATAATCTGTGGATAACTCGTAATCGCCATCGTGTATAATAGTAGGTATATGGCGAAAAATAAAGTCCTGCTCATAATTATCTTAACAATAATTGTTTTGGCTGTCGCGGGCTACTTGGCTTGGAGATTGTCTTCAGAAGAGACCCCAGAAGAAGCGCTGGAAAAAACGCTGAAATCCGCAGCAACCGGCGGTGTTCTGCCAGAAATGTCCGGCACAACCAACCCCCTAGAAGAAGCCAACCTTCCCGATGTAAATCCGAAAATACCCGAAACCAACCCCCTTAATCAAACAAATCCTTTTAAAAATCTTAAAACTAATCCTTTTGAATAAATTATGAAATTTGAAAAAATTATCGCTGGAGGAATTTTGGGGCTTAGCATTGCATTCTCGGTTGCCTTGGTTAGCAACACCTTGGCTCAAGCTGACCAAGATATTCAATATCCCGTTCCTCAATTAGGAAACTGTAAAAATGAAAGTGATTGCCGGCTTTTTTGCGATGATTCTAAAAATCTAGAAGCCTGTCTGGATTTTGCCGAACAGCACGATTTAATTCCCGAAGACGAACTTGAACGAGGAAAGAAGTTTTTGGCCGCGGGCAGTAAAGGACCGGGCGGATGTACTTCAAGGGATTCCTGTGAGGCTTATTGCAATGATATCAGCCGTATTAACGAATGCGTGGCATTTGCTGAAAAGAATGGATTAATGCCGCCCGAAGAATTAAAAGAAGCTAAACAAATCCAGGCGGCAATGATTAAGGGGTTAAAACCGCCGGGCAACTGCCGCAATAAGCAAGAATGTGACAATTATTGTAATAATCCCGACCACATGGAAGAGTGCATCGCCTTCGGAGAAGCCGCTGGCCTTATTCCGCCTGATGAAATAGATGACGCCAGAAAAGTACTCGAAGCGGTTAAGAGAGGCGCTAGGCCACCGCCTTGCCGGGGTAGACAAGCGTGCGATAGCTACTGTTCGCAGCCAGACAATATGGAAAAATGTATAACTTTCGGAGAAGCCGCTGGGTTTATTCCGCCTGATGAAATTGAAGACGCTAAGAAGATGCTCCAGGCGGTCAAGCGGGGAGTCAAACCGCCGCCTTGCCGCGGAAAAAAAGAATGCGACAACTACTGTTCGCAGCCAGAAAATATGGAAGGGTGTATGACCTTTGCGATAGCTGCCGGTTTTATGCCCCCAGAAGAAATAGAAAATGCTAAAAAAATGCTTGAAGCCCTTAAAAAGGGGGTTAAGCCGCCGGCTTGCAAGGGTAGAGAAGAGTGCGATGTTTATTGCGCCGAAGACGAACATCTGGAAGAATGTATGAATTTTGCCATCGCCGCGGGATTCATTCCGCCCGAAGAAGTGGAGATGATGAAAAAGACCGGCGGAAAGGGTCCGGGTAACTGTCGCGGCAAAGAAGCCTGCGAAAGTTTCTGCCAAAATCCGGACAATCAAGAAACCTGCTTCAATTTTGCCAAAGAACATGGCTTGATTCCGGAAGAGGATATGAAAAGAATGGAAGAAGGAAGGCAACAAATGATGCAGGGGTTCAATCAAGCGCCGCCGCAAGTTATGGACTGCCTTAATTCAGCGCTCGGCAGTGAAACAATTGAAAAAATAAAATCCGGCACCGGTATGCCCAGCCGCGAAATAGGGGATAAAATGCAACAATGCTTTGAGACAATGAAAAATCAAATGGGGCCGCCGCAAGGAATGGGTCCCGGGGGGAATGAAGGCGAGCAAGGAATGGGAATGCCCGAAGGATTTAGCGGACCGGGCGGTTGCCGTACTCCTGAAGAGTGTCAATCTTACTGCCAAAGCAATCCGGAAGAATGCGGACAACCTGGCGGACCGGAAGGCGAAAATCGGATGATGCCCGAGGGATTGCCCCCCGAAGAAATGCAAAGACAGATCCAGCAAATGATACCAGAGGGAATGATGCCGGAAGGCATACCGCAAGAGATGATGAATTTCCAACAGCCGCCTTCGCCGGAACAAATACAACAGATTCAACAAGAACAGATGCAACAAATTCAGCAAGAAGTGATGCAGCAAATGCAACCGCCGATGGAACAATTGCCACCGCCGCCTCCGCCATCCGAACCTCCCCCGCCTCAATCAATGAACCGACCGCCGACATTAGGCGAGTTTCTACTGGGGTTATTATTAGGTCTTATCGTTGAGTAACAATCAAAAGCCTGCTTGTATCTCTTTAATTCTGCTTGTGCTTTCCCAAGGCAAGTCAATGTCCGTGCGGCCGAAGTGGCCGTAGGCGGCGGTTTGTAGGTAAATCGGCCGCAACAAATCTAAATCTCGGATAATCGCCGCCGGGCGAAAATCAAACACCTTGCCAATTAAATCAGAAATTTTGTTGTCGGAAATTTTCCCCGTTCCAAAAGTATTTACATTAAAAGCCAACGGCCGACTCATACCGATTGCGTAGGCAATTTTTACCTCGGCTTTCTTGGCAAGGCCCGCCGCCACTAAATTTTTTGCCGCCCAACGCATCGCGTAGGCCGCGGAGCGGTCCACCTTGCTCGGGTCTTTGCCCGAAAAAGCGCCGCCGCCGTGTTTTGCCAATCCGCCGTAAGTGTCAACGATAATTTTTCTTCCGGTTAAACCGGTGTCGCCGGCTGGACCGCCGATTACAAATCTTCCGGTCGGGTTTACAAAAATATCAGTTTCCTTGCCTATTAAATTCTTTGGCACAATAGGTCTGATAACTTTTTCCATCAAAGCTTTTTTTAATTTTTCAACCGAAACCTCCGGCGCGTGCTGGGAAGAAATAAGGATGTTTTTAATTTGTTTTGGTTTGCCGTCGTGATATTCAACGGTGACCTGCGTTTTGCCATCAGGACCCAGAAACGGGAGTAGTCCGTTTTTTCTGACTTCCGCCAAACGCCGTGAAAGCGCGTGAGCGAGATAAATCGGCAGAGGCATAAAAGTTTTGGTTTCGTCGCAGGCATAGCCGTACATCATGCCTTGATCGCCCGCGCCCTGTTCCAATAAATCTTTTTTTGAAACGCCCATCGCTATGTCGGGAGACTGGCGGTTCAGCATAACCGTAATTTTCACCGTCCGATAATCCAAGCCTTTCTTTTCGTCATCGTAACCGATTCCTTTTATTACTTGCCGCGCCAATTTTTCCGCGTCAACTTTTCCTTTGGACGTAACTTCTCCCCCGATAATCAAATTGTTTCCGCAAATGAAAGACTCGCAGGCGACGCGCGATTTAGCGTCTTGTTTTAAATAAGCGTCAAGAATGGCATCGCTTATCTGGTCGCAAATTTTGTCGGGGTGTCCCTCGGTTACCGATTCCGAAGCTAAATAATCAATACGCGGCATTGCAGTTATATTATAAATAATTTGTGCCCTCGGAGGGAATCGAACCCCCATCTCCTGGTTCGAAGCCAGGCATTCTATCCATTGGACTACGAGGGCAATTGAGTTAAGTGTAACAAAATCTACCATACTTTTCTGCTATTGACAAATTTCTTCCGATACGGTACAATGGCCGCAGAACATTACAAAGGTAAGGGTGCTTCTTATTTTTATCGTTGGCTTGAAGTCAACGAGTAAGAAGCATTTTGGTTTCCCTTTTTCCGGAGGGTTTTTCCATGGAGACGCCGAAGAGTGCCAAGCCGATGGGCGGACCGGCCAAAGAGCGGTCGGACAAGCCGATGACGCCGGCGGAGATGACGGAGGAGAACAAGAAGAGGGTGCCGGCGGGGTACAAGCCGCTGTCCCTCGAGAACTTCTGCGTCACCCCGATGGCGCAGGACTGGTTGATCGGTCAGGGAATGGCGGACACCAAGCAGGGTCCGGCCAACCCCAGGGCCGGGTTCAACTTCCGGCTCCGGTTCACGGTTCTCAAAAACCGTGCCTTGAACATGGGCCGTCAGCTCACGCTGGCGGAGACCCAGTCCGCGGCGGAGTGGCTCAAGGCCAAGATCGCCGAGGAGAACAAGACGGCCGACGAGGTGAAGGCCATCCGCGACACCCGCCCCGACGAGACCGTGATCGCCACGGTCCTGACCGACGGAAAGGTGACGTGCGACATCGGCGAGGAGGAATTCCAGCCGATGAGCTGGACTCCCGTCAAGGGCAGTTCGCCGATCGTGGACCGGCGGACGGGCAAGCCCTTTCGTTCCGGAAACTTCTTCGTTCTCCCGAACGGAGATGGAACCTTCCGAGTCGGGGCGATCTGCCGCGACTGCGTGAAGGACTACCGCGACACCCTGCAGCAGGGGACGGACCCCCGCCTCTTCCACGGCCACACCTACGCCGACGCCGCCCGCATCGCGGACGAACTGACGGCCGAAGTGGAGAAGGTCAAGACGGACGAGGAGAAGCGGAAGGCCAAGATCGCCAAGCTGGGCCAGAACGTGAACAGCATGAGCGAAGTCAACCGCAGCGCGAAGCTCGGCTACGGAGGCCGCCGCCGCGACGAAGGTTACCGCCGCTAACCCAGAACCCCAGAGAGAAGACGCAATGTCTTCTCTCTGGGGCCTCTTTTTAAAAAAGAATTTATCATTGGCCGCTAGTGGCAAAAGCTAATAGCCAGTGACAAGTTCTTTTACAAAACAAGTCTCGCTTTTCCCAAAGGAGGAAGCATGAGCAGAGACAAGGTGCTGGAGGATTTGGAGAAGGAAGTTGCGGAGGCATTGACCGCCGCGTCAGAGGATTTCCCGAGGATTTTTGAGGACCAGCGGAGGGCCTACGGCAAGCAGTGCCTTGGCAAGCTGCGTCTGGTGACGCGCTCGTCGCACAGGGTTTTCCGCTACCTCGGCAAAGGAGATGTAGTTGAAGCCCAGGAAGAGTTTGCCTACTGCCAGAGGTATTACGGAGAACTCATCGCCAGTCTGGAGGCCCTGCCGCAACTGATTGCGGCGGAAATCGCCAACGACGCCGGACAGGAATTGACCGAGGCGGCCATGGGAATCGTGTTTTATCCGGTTCTCGTCGGCGAGAAGGAGTTGAGTGAGGTCGCCCTGCCGAGCTGCAAGGATCTCAACACGACGCCGCAGGCGTGGCTTGCGGGCGTGGCCGACTTCTCCAGCGAGATTTCCAAGCTCGCGGAGCAGATCCGGGCCCGCTTGGTTCGCCGAGGATTGGCGAAGATCAGCGAACGCTCGCTCGGCGACCGACTGCTCGCCATCACCGACGGCATTCAGAAGTACTTTGACCGGTACGACGAGTCGTACCCGAAGATTCTGAACGCCAGCAACCGGCGCTTCCAGGGCTATCACGCCAAGGAGCGGCTGGTGGGCGGGTCGGCGGCTTGGGCCGCCAAGATGCTCAACGACATCAACGATGACGAGTCGCTTTACAACAAGGAAAACGAGGAGTAAAACAAAATCCCCCGGTGTACATCGGGGGATTTTTAATTTAACGACATCGCAAGTCGTTATTTTACTTGGCGAACGGGTTCCTAGCTCCGTGTACCTCAAAGTGCAAATGGCATCCGGTTGGACCGTCGGTTTTTCCGGTATTGCCTATGTAAGCAATCAAGTCGCCCTGCAAAACGTAATCGCCGACAGAAACCAAATTTTTCTGGCTGTGGGTATAGCGAGTAGTTACTCCGTTGGGATGCTCAATGTCAATCATACGACCGTAGCCCTCGTTCCAGCCGTAAGAATCGGAACGAGTCACCAGCCCTTCCGCCGCCGCATAAATCGGGGTGCCGCAAGCATTCGCGATGTCCACCGCATTATAATTGTGTAAGCGGCCCCAGTTCCAGCCGGTAGTCGGCATAATAAAGTAACCCGGCAGGCTGGGTAAATTATTTGCTAAAATGCTGATGAAGGTCTTTTTTGGTTTTGCTCCCGGGATAACAAGACTGGTGCCCGTCCGCAAATGGCTTGGAGAAATCCCCCGATTGTATTGAAGAATTTTTTCCGGCGCCACTCCGTACAATTCGGCCACAGATTCCAAGGAATCGCCCTCGTCAACTTGGTGCGCAACTCCGGAGACCGGCAAAATTACAATTTCCTGCCCGGGACGGATGCTATTGCCCAAACTTTTGTTCGCCCAGAAAATAGTGTTCAGAGAAATGCCGAAATTGGCGGCAATTTTAGAAAGCGTGTCGCCCGACTGCACTTTATAAACCAGCAAACCGTCGCGAGTCGGAAGAATGGTGCTTAGGGGATTGGAAGAATTCAAAACCGAATCCCCGTCCACTATAACGAATCCAGCTGTGTTTTCCTCCGCGCTGGCAACGTCAAAATCATCAATAAAAACTTGGTCGGAAAAAAGGGAGTCGGACTCAAATCCGACAACCCCGCCCAAATCAGCAGACAGATAAGGGCTCGCAAAAGCCTCCGACTGTTGATTATTGGAGCTCAAAACCATTACATTAAACATAAGACCGCCCAGAACTAAAACAACCGGAGCAACGGTTGTTAATGACAAATTTTTCAATTTTTGAATCGTTTTCTTAATAACCCCAATATGCCACAAAACCATGACTAATACAACGTCCGAAAATCTCAACCCGAGACAAAAAGAGGCCGTGGAATACGGCAACGGCCCGATTTTGATTGCCGCCGGAGCCGGATCGGGCAAAACCAAAACCTTAACCGCCCGCCTCGCCAATATCATTAAAACAGGGGCTACCCCAGAAAGCATTGTCGCAATCACATTCACTAACAAGGCAGCTAAGGAAATGAGGGAGCGGATTGAAAATTGTAAAATTCCTGCCTGCCGGCAGGCAGGGAAAATTGGAAATTTGTTCGTTGGGACCTTTCATTCATTCGGCGCACGCATTTTAAAAAAGGAGGCGAAGCTGGCTGGACGCATGTCTTATTTCACTATCTTTGACAGCGACGATTCCTTAAGTTTGATCAAAAAAATAACCAAAGCGCTGGACATTTCGCGCGATCAATACAATCCAATGGCGCTTCAATCCAAAATATCCCAAATGAAAGACGAGTTTTTGGATCCGTCGGAGTTTGACCGAACGGCCGCCTTGGTTTTTAAAAAATATGAGGACGAGCTGGTTAAAAATAATGCTTTTGATTTTGACGACTTAATAGAAAAACCGGTTCGGATTTTTCAAAATCATCCGGAGGTTCTGGCGAAGTACCAAAAACAATTCCGTTATATTCTGGTTGACGAGTACCAAGACATAAACACCGCCCAATATAGGTTGATCAGACTCCTCGCGGAAAATCACCGGAATTTGAGCGTGGTAGGGGACGATCAGCAGGCGATTTACAGTTTTCGCGGAGCCGATTTTCGCAACTTCTTAAACTTCGCGCGGGATTGGCCGGATGCCAAAATAATCAAACTGGAACAAAACTACCGCTCCACCGGCACTATAATTTCCGCTGCTTCTCAACTGATAAGCAACAACAAACTGCAAACCCCAAAGACGCTCTGGACCGAAAATCCGGCGGGCAATTCTATCAAAGTCGTAAAAGCCCCCGACGCCGAAACGGAAGCGTCGTGGATTGCTTCCGAAATTGCCCGCCCGCCGGTGAGGCGGGAAAATTGTGCCGTCCTGTACCGCACCAACGCTCAATCGCGCGCCGTTGAACAAGCGCTGATTTTCGCCAACTTGCCCTACAAAATTTTTGGAGGGCTTAAATTTTACGAAAGAAAAGAGATAAAGGACCTTATGTCAGGATTGCGTCTGGCCCATAACCCCAAGGACACGATAAGCGAGGAGAGAATAAAGAAAAATTTTAACAAAAAAATTGCCGCGGTTCTGATAGACGAACTGCCGCGTTTGGGCAAAAATCTCGGCGTTTTGGAATTGATAAACTTTTTTATCGTAAATGCCGATTATTTGGAGTATTTGGAAAAAAATTACAATAATTACCAGGAAAGAATAGAAAACGTTAACGAATTGATTCATTTTGCCTCTGAATTCAAAACACTAGAGGAATTTTTGGAACGCGCGGCCCTGCTCCAATCCGCGGATAATCCCAAAAATTCGCCGCTGTTCGCTTACAACTCCCCGCCGGTCAATTTAATGAGCATCCACCTTTCTAAGGGCTTGGAATTTGACAGCGTTTTTCTTGTCGGCTGTAGCGAAGGACTGATGCCCCATCAAATGTCTTACGGATCTCTGGACGAACTGGAAGAAGAACGCCGGCTGATGTACGTGGCGATGACCCGCGCTCGCCAAAAACTTTATCTTTCATTTTCCGGCCTGCCGTCACGATTTCTTTACGAAGTTCCGCCGGAACTTACCGATTTTGAAGATTTGGATGGCGGCCGGCGCGAATTACCAAGCGAAGAAGAAACATATATTGAATAAAATGATGCAAAACTGCTAATATATGCGAATGCCGCGAATAAATGACTTAATCCAAAAAGATTTATCCTACAAAATAGTTGGCTGCCTATTTAAAGCCCAAAATAATCTTGGTAGGTACGCAAGAGAATCTCAATATGCTGATATTTTGGAAAAGATTTTTTCGGAATCTGGCCTAAACTACGAAAGGGAGAAAAAAATATCAAAAACGGGAAGTGATACAAATAGAGCAGATTTTGTTATTGAGAATGCGGTTGTTGTTGAATTAAAATCCAAACCTTTCATAGAAAAAAATGATTATTACCAAACCAAGAGATATCTGGAGGCTGCAAATTTAAAATTGGGACTATTAGTAAATTTCCGGCAAAAATACTTGCAGCCGAAGCGAGTGTTAAATTCGCGGCATTCGCATAACTTAGCATAGTTAGCATTATGTCACGCAAATTAGGACAACATTTTTTAATAAACGATTCGGCGATAAAAAAAATTATCGCCGCTTTGGATTTGCGCGAAAATGACACGATTGTGGAAATCGGCCCGGGCACCGGAGCATTAACCTTGCCCCTGGCAAGGCAATGTCAAATTTCAAATTTCAAATGCCAAATTATAGTTGTTGAAAAAGATAAGGTTCTGGCAAAAAATCTGGCAGGAAAATTGCCGCATGTCAGGGTTATTGCTAACGACATTTTAAAAATTCTTCCAACGTTAGTCATTGATTTAAAATTAAAAATTAAAAATTTTAAATTAGTGGGCAACATTCCCTACTACATTACCGGTAAATTACTGCGAATTTTGAGCGAATTGGCAAAAAAACCCGAGCTTATTGTCATAACCATCCAAAAAGAAGTAGCGGAACGCCTAATGGTCCAGGCGCCGAAGATGAATCTACTCGCGGCGGCGGTGCAAATCTGGGCAAAACCGGAAATTATCGGCTGTCTCAAACCGGGCGACTTTGACCCCCCTCCGAAAGTGGACTCCACAATCGTAAAATTGACCCCAAAAGCGCCGATTCTGGATGACCGAAAATTGGCTGAATATTTTAAGCTAATTAAGCTCATTTTTAAACAGCCCAGAAAGACTCTTTTGAACAACTTATCCACAGGCCTTAAAGTAAGCAAAAACGAGGCGCTGGAAATACTAAAAAAGGCTGGCCTAAACGGCGATGAACGCCCCCAGAATTTGACCATAAACACGATAATAAAGTTATTAACTTTTTAAGGTTGGGCGGCGGCCGTATTCAGTTATAATAATATTGTACGTGCGCGTACGCTTATGACCGTAATTAAAAGAATGTTCGCGGGACTGCTGGTTTTGGGTTCGGCGGTTTTTGCGATTATGATTATTTTTCAAAATCCGTCCAAGCCCTCGTTGAAAAACAAGGTTTTTGAATACGAATCGCTTCCAACGCAGAGCCCCGTATCGGCAAACGATTACAATAAAACCTTCCAAGATATTTCTAAGGCCATCGCCACGGAGCTAGCAAAGGCAAACCCCCAAGGTCCTACTGTAATTGACGGCCAGGAAGGCGTGGCGACGGTTGAACCGGAAAAAGTGGCCGATATAATTTTGGCGCAGGGATTCCAAAGCGTGGATTTGAAAGATTTTGATCCGGACGTACTATTGAGCGATCTAAAAATAATTAAAACCGGGGACAAGCTTCTTGCGGAGAATTATTTGAAAAATTTTCGCGCCATTTTGGAAAAGAATTTCAGCGTAAGCGGCATTGATTTTCAAAATCCGAAGGCCGAGAACTGGCGCTCCCTCGCGAAGATTTATCAGAAAGCCATTGATCAGTTTTATTCTCTGAATGTTCCGGAAAACTTGGCGACATTGCACCAGCGGCAAATAAAATTGATGACTATTCAAAAAAATATCTTTGAGAGTCTTGCCAACTACGAAAACGACCCGTTCAAGGCGTTTATTGCGGCATCGGCCCTGAAGGAAACGGAGAATCAGCTTCAAGCGTTAAGCAAAAATTTCACCGATGTTGCACAAAAAAATGGCCTTTCTATCTAAAAACGCTAGGCAAAAAGTATTTACCGGTTTGCTGGCCCTAAGCGTGCTATTTTCTAACATTGGGCTGTTGCTTGCACCTAAAAAAGCTGCGGCCGTCCTTCCCGTGCACGATACGCCGCTGTTTTTGTTGACTGCGAAAATAGCGGGGCTTGACGCGGTAGAGGCAAAATTTGACCTATTTAAATGGCTGCAGGAGTTCGCTCTAAGCACCCTAAAAAAGCGGGTTCTGGACGTAATGGTTGACCAGGTAGTTGCGTCCATTCAGGGCGGAGGAAAGCCTCAATTCGTTACTGACTGGAAGGGCTTTTTACAGGACGCGAGCCAAGCCGCAATCGGCGATTTCGCGCAGGAATTCGGCGCGGGTTTTCTGTGCGCGCCCTTTAGTTTTCAGCTCCAGCTAAGCCTGTTGAAAGTGCCAAAATTCAGTCAAAAAGCGACTTGCACCTTGGATAAAATCGTAAAAAACATTCAGGAATTTCGGAATGATTTTCGCAAAGGCGGCTGGATTGCCTTCGGGGCGTCTTGGCAGCCGCAAAATAATTTTTACGGCGCCTTGATAATGGCGCTCCAGGAATTGGAAATCCGGAAAGAGGCGGCGGCCTTTGCCGCGCAAAATGAGGCGCAAGCCGGAGGCGGATTCTTGTCAACTAAAAAATGCGATATAGATCCCGTCACCGGAAAAGAGGTCAGGTGCAAAGTTACCACTCCCGGATCTGCTGTTGGCGGCGTTGTAACCAAAGCTCTTGGCGCCGACTTTGATTTCATAGTTAATGCCCAACAGCTAGGCGAGTATGTCGGCGCAATTGTCAACGCTTTAATCAACCGGCTGTTTACCGAAGGATTGGCCGCCGTCAAAGGCACCAGCAATAAAAACATTCTGGACACCGCCACTATAAGCTACAACCAGGTCACCGCCAATGCTTTTATACAAAACAAACAAATACTTTTAGACAAGATTGATAGTACGCTAACGCCTCGTCAGCAAGGCCAGGTAGTTGTGGATACAACGGTTCAAAATCTGGTCCAGTATCAGGAAGATTTACAAAAACTCTATTCGGACTTCTCTTCTTTGAGTAAACAAGAGTGTCTCGTGCCGGGTAGCGGATTAATAAACGTCAGTTCGGAAAAGGGAAATATTTTGACGGAAGTGGCCAACGCCAGCACCACTATTTCGCAAATTTCTGCCGGAACGGCGGACAACAAAGCCATAGTTGATAAATTGACGCCGATTAGGGCGGAGATGGCCGCCTTGCCGGCCACGGAAACCGGGCTGGCGCGCGTCGCGGCAATTGATAACGAGATTTCGGGCAGTCTGGATTCGGACGCCGCCATTGCTTTCAGGGCAGCGGCCGACGTTAAAGCTGATGAAGTTAACGCCGACATTAAGGCCAAGCTTGACGCCTTCAATAAAGATTTAAGAGCATGCCGGTAAACCCATTAATTAAAAAAATATCGCTTGCGCTGATTATTGGAGCGATTTTGATTTTGCCTTTTGCCGCTTTTGCCGAAGAGCAGGCAGCCGCGGGAGCGACGGCAGCCGCAACCGGAGAGCCGGCGCAATTTTCCTGCGGCTGGGATGTCTTTTGTCATATGTCAAAGTTTTTCAATTGGGCCTCGTTGTTCATCGGCTATTTGATTGGCTACGTTGCCGGATTATTTATGTCCCTGGCAGTCGGTTTTATACAGATTTTGATCAATCTCGGATCGCAAATTATGGCGAGCCCCCTGGTCACCGAGGGTTTTAAAATCAGTTTAAATATTGCCAATCTCGGATTCGTACTTGCTATCATCGTAATCGCCTATACCACGATTTTCCGGGTAGCCGGCTACGAAACAAAAGCCTTATTGCAAAAACTTATTATAGCGGCGCTTTTGATTAATTTCAGCTTCGCGATTGCCGGAGTGGTGATAGATTTCAACAACGTTTTCGGTAATTTCTTCATAAGCGCCGTCAGCGGCGGGAATATAAGTACTTTCGGCACCAACCTTGCCAATTCATTAAGCGTTCAAAGACTAACCGGAATTACGCCCGGAACCGCGGGAGTCGGAGGGGAGATTCTCAAAGCTACCGCTAGTTATTTCGCGACTTTTGCTTCAGTAGCGGCAACAGCCATATTCAGCGTTGTGATAGTAATCGTATTTTTCGCCTTGGCTTTTATGCTCTTGATCCGCTATTTAATAATTACTTTTCTCCTAATTGTTATGCCGATTGCTTGGCTTTCGTGGGTATTTCCGAAAATGGGCCATATTTGGAGCGAGTGGTGGGGCACGTTTTTTAAATGGAATTTCTTTTTCCCGGCGGTATCTTTTTTCCTTTATTTGGGCATACTCACCTCCCAAAAAATTGGGCAACTTGTTGCAAGCGGCAGTGCTAATTCGGCAGCATTGGGCACGGCAGACACTTTCATGGGATTGCAGGCCAATACCACAATCGGCTTTCTTAATATATTGGTTCAGGTTGGTATTTTGGTCGGCGGTTTAATGATGGCGCAACGGCTGGGAATTCGCGGCGCCGACGGGGCAATGAAGGCTTTTGGAAGCGCCAAGAATATGATTATCGGGGCAACGGGTAAGGCGGTGCGTGTGGGAGCGGGGGGAAATATCGCCGCTGGCATGCTCTATAAGAAAGGCGGCGTAGTTGAGAAGACGGCGGGCCTTCTGGCCAGAACGCCACTGAAGGGTGCAGCAGCTGGTCTATTTAACCTGGCCGCGCAACGTCAGCAAAATGTAACCAGCCTACAAAAAGACGAATTCAGCAAAGACAGCAACGATGCCTTAACAACGAAATTCAACCAATTTACTACGGATAAATTCCGCAGGGCTGGCCTAGTAAACGAATTGGTGAAGAGGGGTCTTGATAAAAAAGTGGATGGCGGGCGCCTTGATGCCTATCTGGGAGACGCGAGAGACATGGGAGCGACCAGGGATATTTTGGATAACGCTCCGCATTATGCCGGCAGGGTCGCCAATTTAGCGGAAATGCAGAAGAAGGATCCGACGATCACTAAAGAAAATTACCAAGAAAAAGCCATTGAAGCGGCGATGGACAAATTCAAGCCGGGCAAAACGGATTCGCTTTCACCCGACGCAATAGAAAAAATCGCCCGTTACTTCCGCAAAGGCCATCGCGAACGCCTGGCCAAGGAGGGTAGCATTGACCAATTAAGAGCAGTGGAAAGAGTCGCGGAAAAATTAATCAAAGAAGGCAAGGAGAATGACCCGCTGGTTGAGTTTGCGCGAAATAACCCCTCTGTGCAGCAAGTAGTAATAAAGCCGGTGATAGTAACAAAGCCGATAATAGAGGTCGTTGAAACAAGGAGAAAAGAGGGCCCAAATGTTGGAATTTAAAACATAATTTATGGCAGAAACAAAAACCACAATTATAGAATTCTTGGATCTCTCCGAACCGATAAGGACCTGGCTGGCATCCTCGGAAATTGTTTACGTAATTGTAGATATAAACCGCAAACTTAATTTCAAGGGAGAAAAAATGCGCGTCATACCAACTCTGGTTCTGCGGCTGGTTCTCAACGATTTGCCGCCGGAAAATTTCGTTTCCGAACTCGGCGATAAACTGGGCCTTAGTTTTTCGGCCGCTAAAATACTTGCCCAAGAAATTGAAGAAAGGGTTTTGCGGCCAATTGAGGTTCCTCTGCGAAATGAAATCGGTATTGATATTAAGGCGATTTACTTGAACGCTGAACAATCAGCGCCGACTCCTCCGTCTCCCGCGCCGTCTTTTTCAGTGGAGCGTCCTGTCCCTATCCGCACTGTTACGCCGCCAGTGCCGGCGCCACGACCATACGTGCCGCCCCCGCCGATTCCCCCAGTAGTGAGCCCCTCGGTGCCACTCGGGACAAGCCGCACCGAACCACCCCTAATACAAACCGAGCAAGCGGCGCACCCGCCGAAAAACGATCTTCCCAAATAATATGCAATTTCAAGTTCCTCAATTTATAGAAACGGAGAGCAAGCTAGTCGGCCCGCTAACGCTGAAGCAATTTATTTATCTCGGCGTCGCCGGCCTGATAAGTTTTGGTTTGTTTTTCGTCCTCAAGACCTTCGTCTGGGCGATGGCTACGATATTGCTTGGAATTATTGCCGCTTCTCTCGCCTTTATTAAGTACAATGGCCGCCCGCTGGTGGTGATTCTCCAAAGCGCGCTTGCCTACCTCTGGAAGCCAAAATTGTATCTGTGGCAAAAACAGGAACAAAAAATAGAGGAGAAAGAAATGAAAGTTCCGGAGGAGGGGACGGTTTCTAAGCTGAAAAATATGTGGCTGAACCTCATCACCAAAAAACCGCCGGTTAACAAGCTATAATATATGTAGGGCACTATGGCAAAAGAATCCCAACCAACACAAAAGTTTATAGACATCCAAAGCGTTCGTGAAAACACGCTAATTCTTAAGAACGGCTCGCTCCGCAAAATTTTGATGGTTTCCGGAGTTAATTTTGACCTCAAGTCGGAGGAAGAACAGGGGTTAATTACCTATGCCTATCAAAATTTCCTTAACAGTCTTGATTTCTCCGTCCAGGTTTTCCTCCATTCACGACGTTTGAATATTGAGGATTATCTAAAAAAACTGGACACCCGACAATCGGAAGAGGAAAACGACCTTTTGAAAACACAGATAGCCGGTTATCGGGAATTTGTCGCAAGTTTTGTCGGCCAGAATCCGATTATGTCCAAAACGTTTTTCGTGGTGGTCCCGCTTGATCCTATTCAAATTCCCGGCGGCGCTTCTGGTATTGCCACGAAGCTCTTTGGCGCTTTCAAGAAAAGCTCCGCCCAACCGGCGCAAGACCAAGAAAAAGATTTCCAGCACAACCTACTTCAGCTAAACCAGAGGGTGGACAGAGTAATGAACGGACTGACTGGGATCGGCTTGCAGGCGGCGGTTTTGGACGATTCAACCATCATTGAGCTTTTCTACAATCTGTATAATCCGGAGTCAGTTGAAAAAAGAGGATTGGCCATTGCTAAAGAGAGCGGACGCGAACGGGCCATTACCGACATCATTGCCCCGCCGGCAATGGAGATGAGTTCCAGCTATCTCAAACTTGGGAATAAATTCGCCAAAACGATATTCGTCTTCACCTACCCGCGCTACCTTGCCAGCGGCTGGTTTTCTCCGATTATCAATTTGGCCGATCTCTTGGATATTTCCATTTTCATCCACCCCGTAGATACCGCCTTGGCGCTGAAGAATCTGCGCAAAAAAGCCGCTCAAGTGCAGGCGGAATTGATGGAGCAGGAAGAAAAGGGAATGGTGCGAAACCCCATACTGGAAACCGCCTTCCAGGATATAGAATCCCTCCGCGACTCTCTTCAGCAGGGGCAAGAGCACCTATTTAATGTAGGCGTCTACATTACTATATATGCCGATACGCTGGAGAATCTTAATAAGCTGGAGGCGCAAATAAATTCCGTTTTGGAAAGTAAGCTCATCTACGCCAAAAGCGCGATTTTCCAGCAAGTGGAAGGACTAAGCTCAACCCTGCCCATCGGCCGCGACCATCTGCTAATCCACGCCCCCCTCAACTCCGGCCCGGTTTCTTCTTTCTTCCCGTTTGTTTCCGCCAACCTTACCTCCGATGAAGGAATTTTGTACGGCATTAACCGGCACAATAACACCCTGGTAATCTTTGACCGATTTTCGCTGGAGAATGCCAATATGGTGATTTTCGCAAAATCCGGCGCCGGTAAATCCTATGCCACTAAGCTGGAAGCCCTGCGATTGCTGATGACAGGCACCGATGTCTTGATAGTGGACCCCGAAAACGAATACGAACAGCTCGCAAAAACTGTCGGCGGCAGTTTCTTCAAAATTTCGCTTGCTTCCGACAATCACATCAACCCATTTGATATTCCCATCGTGCCGACAGGAGAAAATCCGGCGGATGTTCTTAAATCTCACATAGTCAATCTGGCCGGCCTGCTTAAATTAATGCTCGGCGAAATGACTCCCGAAGAGGAGGCGCTTCTTGACCGGGCGATTTCGGAAACTTACGCCGCTTTTGATATCGTGCCGGGCAAGGATTTCTCAAAGACACAGCCGCCGCTTTTGGAAAATCTGCAGACGGTTCTGGAAAATATGGAGGGCGGCCGCGAGTTGGCTGAACGTCTTTACCGATTTACTAAGGGAAGCTACGCCGGATTTACTAATCGCCCGACTAATATTGATATTCGCAACCGGATGATAGTTTTCTCTATCCGTGATTTGGAAGACGAATTAAGACCGGTGGCGATGTATATAATTTTGAATTTCATTTGGAATCTGGTTCGGGCGGAACTTAAAAAACGGGTGATGATAATTGATGAAGCGTGGTGGATGATGAAATACAAAGACGGCGCGTCCTTTCTTTTCGGACTGGTGAAACGCGCCAGAAAATATTTCCTGGGAATTTCCACTATCACTCAGGACGTGGAAGATTTCTTGAATTCGGCATACGGCCGCCCGATTATCACCAACTCCTCGCTTCAGATACTACTGAAACAATCGCCGGCAATGATTGAAGGCGTAGCAAAAACATTTAACCTAACAGAGGCGGAAAAGGGATTGCTGTTGGAGGCGGTGGTCGGCCAGGGATTGTTTTTTGCCGGCCCGAACCATGTCGCCATCCAAATTATCGCCTCCTACACCGAAGATAAAGTAATCACCACGAAGCCCGAACAAATTTTAGAGGAAACCAACCCGCAAACATGAATCAGCAACCAAAAATTTCATTGCCGGAAGCGTTTCTTTTGACGGCTTACATTGCCCTTACCGACGTTGTTGGTATCGTTTTGGTGCTTTTTGCTCTTGACGACTTCTTTATTATTGACGCCATGACTTTTCCGGTAACTCAAATCTATTTCAGGATGAAAGGCGTATCTAAAGCAGGACTTGACTTGACCATGAACCTTGCGGAGGTAATTCCATATGTCGGGGCCCTGCCCCTCCGGACAATAGGCGTAATTATGGTTATTTGGGCTGATCATCATCCGGCGGGCGTCGTCGCCCAGGTCACCCAAAAAGCCGCCCAGGTCACATCTATTAAGAATCCCAAAGGAGCGCTGGTTGCCAAAACATCGGCAGTAAAATGATTAAAACTTTAGCAAATATTTTGACGATTTCGGCTATTGGCTATGCTGTTTTGGCTTCTGGCCAGACCACGCCGGAATTTATGCTGACTTGGAAAGCGGCTAACTACGCGCCACCGGAATATCAGGGCAGGGTTTTTCCGGCAAGCGACACCAGAGTGGATGTTGCACTGGAACTGATAGACAGCGGAAGACTGGCCGACCTCTCCGGGGTAAATGTTCGGTGGTATGCAAACAACAGTTTGCAAAAATCCGGCGCGGGTTTGAAAAATTTCACCTTTAATGCAGACGGCGTGCGCGGCGATCAGGCGATCCGTGTTGTCATCAACGGCTACCGCGGCTTGGCCTTGGAAAAAACAGTAACCATAGCACTCGCCTCGCCGGAAGTTGTAATAGACGGCGGCCCAAATACATTCCGGGCTCTTCCGTATTTCTTCAATTTCGGCGATGTCCGCAAGGCGGATTTCACCTGGTCAGCCAACGGAGCCGAAGTTGCCGGCGATCCGAATAGTCCCGATGTTTTGTTGTTGGACACGCGAGACCTCGCCCCCGGAACGGAAATTTCCCTTGAAGCCACTATTAAAAATGTTTTTCGCGCCTTGGAATCGGCGAGTGAATCAATAAGATTTTCTACACCGCAATGAAAAAACTAATTTTTATAATTTTCGTTTTGCTGCTACTCGCTTCCGCCAGTGTGACGCTTGCCCAAACGACCCTAACCGTCCCGATACCGGGAGGCCCGAGCCAAATTGCCAATCCCGCGCAGTATATCAGAACCGTTTACCAGTTCAGTCTCGGCTTCGGCGGATTGGCGGCAATGGGAATAATAGTTTTCGCCGCCATCAAACGGATAGTTTCCGCCGGTAATGTCGCGCAAGTGGGCGATGCCAACGATATGATAAAACAGGCGGTGATCGGCCTGGTCCTTTTATTCTCGGCTTTTCTTATTCTCTACACTATTAATCCGAATCTAGTTTCTTTGAAGCTTGAAACGTTAGAAGGTATTGTTCTAGATCCCGTGGCGGGAGAAAGCTTTTTGAATAAAATCAATGCTCTAAACGCCTTGGCTATTCAGTCAAACAAAGCGGCGGGGACGGCCGCGGCTTTGCAAGTTGCCGCCAATCAAGTTCAAGCAGAAGCGGATAAATCCGGCGATCCGTTGAAAATCGCCAAAGCCGAACTTCAAGTAGCGGAAGCGAATGTAGCGGCGGCTGAAGCTTTGGCGCAATGGAACACGGATCTGGTAAATGAAGCGGTTTACAAATGCTTGCATTATGACGAACTGGGGCTGTCGAAAACTTCTACTCTCACAAAAGATAATTACTGCGATGAGAGCGACAAGGCGGTAAAAACGCAAAGGGATCAGCTCAAGCAGTTGGCGGCCGCAAAGGAAACGCTGGTTGGGGCCCGGATAAAACTAACCGAATTGCAAGGCGGCGCGATAAAGATAGATAACCAAACTTTATAATATGGCCAAGGGAATAAAAATTTTAATAATAGCGCTGGGAATCGGAGCGGTGGTCGGAGCCGGTTATGTTTTGTGGAAAATATTTTTCTCCAACCCGTCCGGAAATATTTTGGAAGGCGGCGCCCAAGAGGAGGTGGAGACCGCCCACAAACTGTTTGTAATCACGAACGGCAATGTTTTTGATTATTGGATTAACAAAAAAACCGGTGAAGTTTACTATGTATCTGAAAATGGCCAAATCAGCAAAGTTTTAAGCAACGGAACAAGCCAGGTAATTAGCAGCCAAACCGTCGCCGGCCTAAGCTACATCAAACCGTCGTTTGACGGAACGATGTTGTTGGTGGCTTTTGGCTATCCGCAAAAAGTGACTTTTGCGATTTACAATGTGAACGCCAATAACTGGCAATCGCTTACGGCCGATACCGTCGCCGCCGCCTGGGACCCAACCTCCAATAATCGTATTGCTTACATAAAAAACGGCACGGGCACGAGCCGACTGAATCTTCTTACTCTTAATGACCAAAAATCAAAAGAGGCTCTGCGGCTCTCTCAAAAAGATCTTGATTTGGATTGGGTCATAAAAGACGTAATTTACTTCAAAGAACGGCCGTCGCGTCAAATCCCCAGCTCGGTTTGGTCTTACAACCTCACCGCCAAAACGATTAAAACTTTAATAAAGGAAGAGGCCGGCCTGATGGTGAAATGGTCCCCAACCGGCAACACCGGCATTAAATGGGCGGGCGCGCTGACGGTTATAGACAAAAATAACGCGCCCTTATCGGCAATTAATCTGCAAACAATTCCCACTAAATGCGCTTATGACTCGTTACGAATTTATTGCGCCGCCCCTACTGAACAGGCTAATATTTCCAACACAATTTTTCCTGATGAATATATGAAAAAATCCGCCCGCTTTATTGACGACATTTATATGATTCCGGCGCTGAATTTAGGACAACAGCCGGAACTTTTAAACATTAAAATACTGGACGGCGCATCAGCGGCAACGCGGGTAGAGGCCGAACATTTGGAAGTTACCGAAAATAAAATAATCTTTTTGAACCGCTACGACAAAAACTTATATACCTTAGAGCTTTAAGCTTCTAAGGGTTTAATGACCACGTGGCGCTCCGGCCCTTCGCCAAAACTTTCGCTTTTCACGTCGGGTCTGGTAGAAAGTTCAACATGGACAAGTCGGCGTTCGTAGGCATTCATCGCCGGTAACTTCACTTCTTGTTTGGTGAGTAAAACCTTGCGGGCAGCCGCTTTGGCTAATTCAACAATAAGATTTTCACGCTCCTTGCGATAATTATTGACGTCTACAAAAACCGGCTCGCTGATGCCGTGTTTTTTAGAGAGCAGATTCACCACCCTTTCCAGGTCCGAAACCAGATAAGGCAGGAATTTTTTAATCCACTCGCCTTCGTTTGCAAAAACAGTCAACTTGCGGTTTTCCGCGTCAAATTCCACGCTCGGTTCGTTAAGTTGAATAAGTTCAAGAAGTTTTTTTGTTTTCGCTTTGAATTCCTCGTTCATTGTTTCCTGTATTGTTTTTTAACTTTTTATTAATAAGCAGCTGCTGGCCGATAGAAAAACCGGAACTGACCAGCCAGTAAAGGCCTATGGCCGCCGGCAATTTGACCAACACTATCAAAGTCAAAACGGGCCCGATAAATATCATGCTGCGGCTGACTTTGGCGGTCGGAGAGTCGGCTGATTTGTCGGTTTTCGGCAAGCTCAACCGGCCCTGAACATACTGTAAAACAACGGCTAAAACTACAATCAATATACTGGGATTCTTCAAATCAATCAAGCCCAGGAAGGTGCTGTATATTTGTTCAGGCGCCGTCATAAAAGAGTAGAGGTTGGTAAACGCTTCCGGCGTCAGACCCTTAAGAAACAGCTGATAGAGGACAATCAAAATCGGCAGTTGAACCAAAATCAGAAGAAAGCCGGAAAAAGGACTCACTTTGTGCTGCCTGTAGAGCTCCATTAGCGCCTGCGCCTGTTTTTCGCGATTATCTTTATGGTCATGCTGAATTTTCTGAACCTCCGGCTGAATCTTCTGCATCAATGTCTGGTTTTTGAAACTCTTGTAAAAGAGCGGATACAAAATGACGCGAATAATAATCGTCATAAGAATAATGGCGACGCCCAAGTCCTGAAAAGTCACGTAGAGCAAAACCAACAGATTGAACAGCGGCTGATATAAAATGATGTTGAAAAAATTACCCATTTAACAATTTACTTAATTCTCCAATAAATTCGGTTTTTGACAAGCGCACTGCCGGCGCCAAAACAGTTAACCAATAATCTCCGAGGGGGACATCGCGCTGACTGCGCACAAAATTATAAATCAAACGCTTCAGCCGGTTGCGCTCTACTGCCCTCTTGGCAGTCTTGGCGCTAACCGTAACGCCAAAACGGCTATGCGCGGATCCGGCGGATACGGGGTAGGTTTTCAGCAAAAAACAGGAGGTTTTAATCAGCTTCCCCTGCCTACCGCCTGCCTGCCGGTAGGCATGGGCAGGCAGGCTCTTTTTTCCGGCGAACAATTGAATGGGAAGCCGGAATTTTTTGGCCAACATTAAGGAGTGAGCTTGTGGCGGCCTTTCCGGCGCCGCTTTTTCAACACTCTGCGCCCCCCGTGGGTCCGGCTACGCTTTATAAAGCCGTGGGAGCGAGCCCGTTTTCTCTTTTTTGGTTGATAAGTTCTCGACATGCTGTATAATTTATATAAGTTTTATAACATATGCACAGGTAATACACAAGTTATTAAATTTTTTTCTTTGACCATTAATAAAATAATTCTAAAATACTAAAGTGGACTTAAAAGAATTGTGGCAAACGGCGCTAAACGAAATAGAACTGCAAGTTTCCAGGCCGAATTTTCTAACCTGGTTTAAAAACAGCCAGTTACTGGATAAAAAAGAGGGTGCCGCCTTAATCGGTCTTCCAAATAATTTTGCAAAAGAGTGGGTAGAGACCAAATATCAAAAAACCGTCCTGGGTATACTTCGTAATTTAGACAACTCTACTAAAAAAATAAGTTTTGTCGTTCATAATAACCCCGACGCGGTCGTCAAGCTTCCCGAACCAAAAACAAGGAGGGCAATATTGCCAGACCAGCTATCTTTTCCGGAACTCAAAGTTGATCCGGAGACTAATTTAAACTCCCGATACACGTTTGCCTCTTTCGTGCTTGGGTCTTCAAACGAAATGGCGTACTCGGCGGCCCAATCGGTTATCAAGGACCTCGGCCGGAAATATAATCCGCTGTTTTTCCACGGCGGAGTCGGCGTGGGCAAGACCCACCTGATTCAAGCGGTTGGCAATGAAATAAAAAGTCTTTATCAAAATCGCGTAAAAATAAAATATGTGCCTTCGGAAAAATTCACCAATGAAGTGATTGCGGCGATGCGCGCCAAAAGAATGGAAACAATAAAAGAAAAGTACCGGCTGGTGGACGTTCTGATAATTGATGACATCCAATTTATCGGAGGAAAGACTAGGACCGAAGAAGAGTTTTTCCACACTTTTAACGCTTTGTACGAGAATAATAAGCAGATAATAATTTCTTCTGACCGACCGCCGCGTTTTATTCCCACCCTGGAAGAACGGCTACGCTCCAGATTTGAAGGGGGAATGCTTTGCGATATCGGCCATCCTGATTACGAGCTGCGAGTCGCGGTTTTAAGGGCAAAAGCCCAGGAAAAAGGCATAGAACTGCCCAAAGAGGTGATAGACTTGGTTGCCGACCGGGTTAAAAAGAATCTGCGAGAATTGGAGGGGGTTTTGAATCGGATAATTTTTTACCAGCAAACGAAAAATCAAGAAATAAGCGCCAAAGCGGCGGAAGCGATTATCAGCGAAGTTGTCCAAGAGCCGGTCCAGCAAAACGTGAATTATACGCAGATAGTGAAGACCGTCGCGGATTTCTTTGAAATCCCCTCAAATGATTTAATCGGACGCGGCCGAAAAAAAGAAATTGTAGAGCCTAGGCAGATAACTATGTATCTTTTGCGCGATGTTTTGAATCTTTCTTTTCCTTTTATTGGGGATAAAATGGGGAAGAGGGATCACACCACCGCAATGTATGCTTACGAGAAAATCTCAAAAGAAGTGAATAAAAACCCGACCCTAAACAATAAGGTTTTATTAATTAAGGAAAAACTAACTAAATGTTAACAGGATATCGGCTTACAAGACCTACAAAACTTATAAGTCCTATAAAGCTTTGTGGGACTTATCAACAAATCCACAGTTACTAATAACTACTACTAATTATCTAATGAAAATAATAATACTAAGGAGCAACTTAAAAGAAAGTTTGTCCGCTGTGGAAAAAGCAATTTCGGAAAGCGGCAATCTTCCGATTTTAAAAAACGTTTTGTTAAAAACTTATAACAATAAGATTAAAATCGCCGCAACTAACCTAGATTTGGCAATTACCAAGTTGGCATCGGGAAAAATAATAGAGGAGGGGGGAATTACGGTGCCTTTTTCTACTTTCTATAACTTGGTAAATAATAGCGACAGTGAAAGAATAGCAATTGAAACCGATAATAATAATTTAATTTTCAAAACGGACAATTACAGCGCCAGGATACAAGGTGTTGGCCATGAAGAGTTTCCAATAATTCCCAAAATAGATAACGAGGATCATTTTATTGAACTGCCAACTCAAGTTTTTAAAGACGGAGTCAGTAAAGTTTTGAGCGCGGTTCAGGTTTCCGAAATCAGGCCGGAAATTAGCGGTGTTTTACTAGATTTCCGATCTAATAATTTAAAACTGGTTGCCACTGACGCTTTTCGTTTGGCGCAAAAAACCATCGGAGAAGGTCAGTTTAAAACCAATTTTAGCCAGGAATTCAAAATAATCGTCCCCTTAAAGACAATCAGTGAGGTGGTTAAAATATTTTCGGAAAATCAGCCGATAAAAATTCACATAGACGGCAGTCAGATACTTTTCAAAAACGAAGATACGGAATTAATCTCCCGGTTGATTAACGGAGAATATCCCGATTACGAGCAAATTATTCCCAAATCAACTGAAAACGAAATTACTTTGGATAAATTTCAGTTAATTAACGCCGTAAAGCTTGCCAGTAATTTTTCTGGGCGAACCAACGACGTAAAATTGAAAGTGGACGAAGGTAAAAAGGTTATGGAAGTTTATTCCGCCAGCCAGTATGTGGGCGAGAACAATTACCTGATACCGGTGAAGGCAAAAGGCGATGGCGTTCCGGAAATCGCTTTTAATTGGCGGTATTTCCTAGACGGATTGAGAATAGTTGATGGTGATAATTTGTTTTTTGGCGCAAACGGCAGCAACAAGCCTTCGGTTATAAAATCCCCGGAAGACCCTTCTTATTTCTATATCCTGATGCCGATCAAAAACGGATAGTCGTACACTCTTCTATTTATAAAGAATAATTTCTTTTTCGGCGCGCTGATTAAGTTCGTCGGTGGCGACAATCTTAAGGGTATTTTGCAGTTCGGAATTGTTTACCGCAAGGTTTTTACGATAAGAATAAACACCACTCGCCAAATTATAAACACCGTCTATTAACGAATTGTTCAGATAAACCTCCAATTTTTTTAGGTTTAGTGACGAGCTAACATCCGCCGCTAAATAAAAGGCGCTGCCTATAAACTCACCGTTTTTTGGCGCCAGAAATTTAATATCCAGAGAAACATCGTTGTTTTTTATCTGCGCATTGCTGGGCAGGGGTTTATTGTACGCATTTTCAAAATTTGGGATGTTTACTTTCGCCCAAGCCAGTACCGGTTCCTCCCAATTTTTAAATTGCGAATCGTTTTCGGGGCTAGCCGGTTCGGGCCCGAGCGGATCTTTCTTGTCTACATAGTAGAGCAAGTCGTGAATTTGAGGATATTTTTGCCCGTTCGCCAGATAATCCACTACATATTGGCCGTTGAGCATCGGTTTCTGTACGAAAATCGGCTCCGGTTTGTTGAAGGCCTCACCAGGGCGGTCTTTGAGGGCGTCACTCATAAAAGCGCTCCAAATCGGGACGGCGGCCAGGATGCTGGAGCCTTTTTTGAACATTGGACTGTTATCGTTGTTGCCGGCCCAAACTCCAACCACCAGCGATGGCGTGTAGCCCACTGACCAAGCGTCGCGATAGTCGTTCGTGGTGCCGGTTTTAAGGGCCACTTCGTGGTTGGGAAAAACAGTTAGGCTTAAACTGTTGGCAAAAAGCGGCGCGCGGCTTTTGACATCGGATAAAATATCGTTTATCAGGCGCGCGTATTGGGGCTCTATGACGTTCGTGGGTTCGTCGGCGTATTCCTCCAAAACTTTTCCGTCGTCCTCCACTTTTAAAATAAAAGATTGCTTGTGCAGCGTTCCTTCTTGGGCGAAAACCGAATAAGCGTTGACCAGGTCAATTAATTTTACTTCTCCGCCGCCGAGTACCAGCGAAAGGCCGTAACGGCTTCGTTCGGTGAGGGTGGTAATGCCAAAATCTTTGGCGAGTTTCAAAAAGTTGTCAATTCCAGCCAAATACAAAGTTTTAATCGCCGGAATGTTAATTGATTGGCTTAGGGCCTGGCGCAAGGTTACCGGGCCGCGGAAAGTTTCGTCAAAGTTTTGCGGTTTGTAGCTCTTTTCGGGGTCGCCGGTAGCGTCAAATTCCGTTTCTAGGTCAAAAACCGTTGTGTCCGGAGTAAATCCCTTTTTAAAAGCAGTTGCGTAAACCAGCGGTTTGATTGCGGAGCCGGGCTGTCTTAATCCCTGGGTGGCGACGTCAAAATTTCCTTCAATTTCTTTATCAAAATAATTTCGGGAACCTACCAACGCCAGAATTTGTCCGGTGGTAGCATCCTGCGCAACCAAGGCCGCGTTTTTGCCTTCATAAAGCTCCTGGTTCCGCGCCGCGCCTTCGGCAACCGCCTTTTCCGCGCTTTCCTGCAGTTTCAAGTCCAGGGTAGTAATAACCCTCAATCCGTTGGTTCTAACAAAATCCTCGCCGTATTTATTATTAAGATAATCTTGCACCATCATTACAAAATGCGGCGCTTTAATGCTGGTGAAATTGTCCGCGAATGCCAATTGCTGTTTTTGGGCCCCAACCTTTTCTTTTTCGCTGATAAAACCGAGCGTTACCATTTTTTCAAGCAAGGCATTTTTGCGCGCCATCAGTTCGTCGGCGTGGGATCCCCACGGGGAGTAATAGCTGGGCGCCTGCGGCAGGCTGGCCAAAAGCGCCGATTCCGCAAGGGTGAGGTCTTTGGCTTTTTTATCAAAAATAGTTTTGGCGGCGGCTTCTATTCCGTAAGCGTTTGAGCCGTATGGGATTTGGTTAAGGTAAAGATTAAGAATCTCATCTTTGCTAAACTTTTTTTCCAGACGAACTGCCAAAACCAACTCTTTTAATTTGCGGGTAATGGACCGCTGGGAGGTTAAAAAGGCGTTTTTGGCGAGCTGTTGAGTGATGGTTGAGCCGCCCTGAGCGCGCGATCCGCTTAGTGGTTTAAAAATAAGGCCGCGAATTATGCCGCGGATTGAAAACGCGGAGTGCGTGTAAAAACCTTCGTCCTCAATGGCAATTGTGGCTTGTTTCATGTAGGCGGGGATTTCATCAAAAGGGATGATGGTGCGCTTTTCCTCCCCGTGGATTTCGTAAAGGAGCGTTTCGCCGGCGCGGTCATAGATTTTCGTGGATTCAAAAACCTGCCGGCTGCTCAAAAAGTCGGCGTCAGGCAAGTCTTTAATAATGATAAAAAGGTAAATTAACCCAGCGCCGGCAAGAATAAGTGAGCCGATTGCCGCCCTCGCTACAAGTTTTTTCACTACCATACCTTATAACAAAATTCCCCCGGCGTCTATCCACTGCGCTGGGGGAATTTTGCTTTTTGTTAGCAGCTTTTTTCTTCCTCTTCGTCGTCCGAAGACTCTTCGTCCTCGCTTAACTCTTTGCCCTCTTCCTCTTCCAGACCTTCCTCAATGTCTTCATCGCCCACCCCTTCGTTTTTCAATTCTTTTTTAATCTCAATCATCGTGATGTTTTAAGGTCGCGACCTTTTTATATTAATTCTCAAAATCCTCACAATTTTGAATTTATTAAGAAGGATTATAACTTGGCCTCTCAAGCTGTCAAGCCCCCAAACGGCGGTTATTGGCGGCTGTTATGGCTATAGCCAGGGCATCGCTGGCATCGTCGTATCCGGGAAGTTCGTCTATTTTTAAAATTAGCTTCACCATTTTGGCAACACCGACTTTATCGGCGAGGCCGTAGCCGGCAACTTGAGCCTTGACCTCATTTGGGGCGTATTCAACAACGGGAACTCCGTTTTCCAGAAGTATGGAGAGAATGGCGCCGCGCGCCTGTGCGACTTCCATCGCCGTTTTCCTGTTTTTCGCGAAAAAAAGTTTTTCTATCGCGGCCAGGTCGGGGCGCGATTCAGCCAGCAGTTCACGGAAATGAACAGAAAGCCGGGAAATTTTTTCCTGCAGGGATTTTTGTTTTGGTTCAATGACGCCGTGCCGCACGAGCTTCAATCCGTCGCTGGTTTCTATCAATCCGTAACCGATGCGGGACGTGCCGGGATCAATGCCGAGGATTTTCATTGCGCGTTTGTAATGACCCTCTGGACGTCATCGTGTTCTTCCAGTTTTTCAATCAGCGATTGCAGAGTCTGTTTGCCGGCCTCGGAGATTGCCTGTGGAAATTTCGCCTTCCACTCCATACCCGACTTTTCTCCGCCAAGGGCGGATCCTCCTCCGGAGGAAAAAGACCACAACACGCTTCCTTGCGTTGCCATTTTGGCGCCGTTTTCGTCCAGGAGGTGGCGGATTTCGGAAATAGTGCGATTGCGATTGTCGGTGATGGCCTCAACAATAATGGCCACTTTTTCCGGGCCGTATGCTTCAATGACGATTTCCTCCAGGTTTTTTTCTTCGGATGCCTTGTTGATTGCGCGTTCTATGTTTTCCTGCGGTACGTTGTTTTCTTTGGCCTTCTCTATTGCCGAGCGGAGGCGGGGGTTGAAGTCTGGTTTGGGTTCGCTTTTGGCCGCGATGGAAATGGCCGCCAACAATTTTGTGAAGACGGCGCTCCGTTCTTTGTCGGCCCTGCCTTTTTTGTGCTGAATTTGCGACCACTTATTATGTCCTGACATACCTTGAGTTTATGCCAATAAAAAAGCCCGTTCAAGTTTTATCTTGAACGGGCTGGCGGAGTTT